>Ga0210035_1000336_pt1 | contig 36517 bp, 31 predicted proteins | sample CryGeymeta201507_FD_183975 | JGI IMG/M metagenome (GOLD analysis project Ga0210035, IMG submission 183975) | Groundwater microbial communities from Crystal Geyser aquifers in Utah, USA - Crystal Geyser metaG 2015-07 (SPAdes) (version 2) | ecosystem: Environmental > Aquatic > Deep subsurface >...
ATTTTGTGTTTTAGATCTAAAATCAAAAAAATTGACTATAAACATAGAGAACGACGACGGAAAACTAAATAATGTAAAAAAAATCAATTTTGTAATCAAAAATATCAGATATTAAAATTTTTATTTAATCCACAAAATTTAATTAATAATTCACAAGAATAAAAGTGGCCTACTTTCATATGCTACATAACCAATACGATCACTTCGTTCGGAGATTTAAAATTTCTAACGAAATTTAAAATAAGATTGAAAATCTCAAAGATTTTTAGTATTTTAAAATCTTGTAGATTTTTAAAGATTGAAAACTTGCAGTTTTCAGTATTTAAAAAATCTCAAAGATTTTTTAAAGATTGAAACCGAAGGTTTCAGTATTTCAAAATTTCATTTTGAAAATACGCTCACTTCGTTCGGATATTTCAAAAATTTCGTTTTTGAAATTACGGATAAATTTTTGATTTTTACGCTCACTTTGTTCCACTCACTTCGTTCGTGTCTTTTTTAAATCTTTATGATTTCAAAAATCGTGTCTTTTGAAATTTCATAAATTTTGAAATTGTATTTTTTGAAATTTTCAGAGGTAAATTTCCTACCTCCTGAGTAGTTAGTATAAATTTATGTTCCCCTTTATTTGACACTCAACCATTAATCGTTTAATCATTTTGTTCAAATTTAAGTAAGCATTAAAAATTTAAATCCTTACATTAATTTTATGCTCTTTTAAAAATTTCTTAACAACGGGAATCGAATACTCATCAAAATGAAATATTGAGGCAGCCAGAGCAGCACTTGCCTTTGTTTTTTTGAAGACCTCGTAAATATGCTCTGGATTTCCAACACCTCCCGATGCAATTACCGGAATGCTCAAAATTTCCGAAATTTTTCCGGTTAGATTTAATTCAAATCCCTCTTTTGTTCCGTCCTTGTCCATTGAAGTCAGCAAAATTTCCCCTGCCCCCAATTGTTCGCATCGTTTTGCCCATTCAACCGCGTCAATTCCGGTTTCCTGTCTTCCTCCGTAAATATAAATTTCGTAACCGCTTTTTGTCCCGCCCGTCTTCCTGGCATCAATTGCAATGACAATGCATTGGCTTCCAAAAATTTTTGATGACTGCTTTATGAATCCTGGATTTTTTATCGCATAAGTATTTATGGCGATTTTATCCGCACCCACATTCAAAATTTTATTTATATCTTCAATGGTTTTAATTCCCCCCCCGACAGTTAAAGGGATAAATACCTTTTCTGCTGTTCTTTCAATAACATCAACCATAGTCCTGCGTTTTTCGTAAGATGCGGTAATATCCAAAAAGACGATTTCATCGGCACCGTCTTTATAGTATTTCTCTGCCAGAATTTCAGGTATTCCTGCATAGATTATATTCTTAAATTTCTTTCCTTTAACTACTCTTCCTTTCGGAATACTTAAATCACAATCAAGACAGGGAATTATACGTTTTGTGAGCATTTTAAATTTTATGTTAAGTTTGGTTTAAATTTTACAAAGGAGTTAACGCAGTATAATTATAAAATCACAAATAAATCTGTATTTCTAATGAAATATTCGGCCACTCTAAAAACAAAGAGTAAAATTTAATTTTTGCAAAATTGAATACAAACTGATCAACTCACGAACAAAAAGTTGTCATCTATAGTAAATTATGTTATTATATATTATAAATTAGTTACGGATTATTAATAATCCAAAAACAAGCATAAAACGGATTCCTTATAATCCAAAAACAAGCATAAAACGGATTCCTTATAATCCAAAAACAAGCATAAAACGGATTCCTTATAATCCAAAAACAAGCATAAAACGGATTCCTTATAATCCAAAAACAAGCATAAAACGGATTCCTTATAATCCAAAAACAAGCATAAAACGGATTCCTTATAATCCAAAAACAAGCATAAAACGGATTCCTTATAATCCAAAAACAAGCATAAAACGGATTCCTTATAATCCATTCAACGGGTTAAATTTTATCAGGGAAAATTTAAAGGAGTATAATCAGAAAATATAGTAAATTTGCTAACCTTTTGCATAGTTATCAAATTTACGAGTATAGTCATTTTACTGCAAAAAGTCAGTAAAATGACCATAATCACATTAAATTAAAGGCACGAGTTCATCCACTGTAAGAGACAACTTCAGCTTTGCCCCCTGTTTTGTATTTCTTCTTTTTAATTCCTTTTCAATCTTTGGCGTAATCCTTGCTCTGTATGAATCCCATTCTGGTGCCAGCTTTGTTTCCAGTCCGCAGTCTTTTGAAAAACGTTGAATTAAAATATTCCTATCTAAATTTTCAACAAAATCTGCAACCAGATTTATATATTCGGTCTCGCTTAAAGGACGGTAAGTTCCATTTATATATTCCTTTGCCAGTTCTGTGCCTTTCATTACAATCGTAGGATAAATTTTAACCGCATCAATTTCAAGTGCTGACAGCATTCGTGCTGTTTCAATTGTTTCTGTCCTTGTTTCATAAGGCAATCCAATCATAATGAAAAACAAAACATAGATTCCTCTTTTATGCGCTTCCCTGACTACTCTGATACATTCTGCTGTTCCGTGTCTGCGGTTTGTTTTTTCAAGTGTATGTTCATGCATGCTCTGCTGCCCGATTTCAAGCCAGATTTCATATCCCTTTTTCACATATCCGGCAAGTAAATCCAGAACTTCATCAGGCAAACAATCCGGCCTTGTTCCTATACTTAATCCAATAATCTCTTTATTTTCTAAAATTTTATCGTAAATTTCCTTTAAAATTTCAATCCGTTGATATGTGTTAGTTCCAAATGCAATATAAACCAAGCCTTTATCACTTTCACATGATTTATAATGTTTTAACTGACTTTCAATTTGTTCTGCAATACCTAAATCCTTATACGGGCGAAAACTCTCATAAGTGAACTGGCGGGCAAAATCAGGACAGAATGTACACCCATTTTTACTTAGTCGGCCATCATAATTCGGACAGGTAAAATTTCCGTTAAACGGAATCTTAAATACCTTAAATCCGTGCTTTAACCGCATATATTCTCCGAAAGGTGCATACAACATTCCTTTTTTGTAAATTTTGTCAACAACGCCTTGGTTTATTAAATTCATTTGGTAGGTCTTTTAATTATTTAATATTATTTTAAGAATTAAAATTTAAATTTAAACTAACTTTGAACTTGGTAAAATGGAATATGGAATCAAAATAAACAGGAAGGATGATGTTGTTGCTGTTGAAAGAACAACAAAGGAAAGCATAATAACTGTTCAAATCCAGGAAAGAAGGAATGCAAATCCAGTTCTAAATGTCCGCACAGGAATAAATTTTTTAAACCACATGATTGAAACCCTTGCATTCAGGTCGGAATTTAACATGGATGCCGATGTCCGCACAGAAATAAATTTTTTAAAACATGTTGTTGCCGAAGATACTGGAATTGTGATTGGAACTGCCTTCTTTAAAATTTTTGAGGAAAAAATACAGAAAGGAATCAGGGGAAACGGATTTTTCAGTGCTGTGATTGATGAATCGCAGGCGATGGTTTCAGTAAGCGTTGAGGGAAGGCCAAATTTATACTTTGATAAAATTTCTAACGGCTTACGGTTTGATGATGTTGAAGACATACCATCTGCGGATTTGAAAAATTTTTTGTCAGGGTTTGCGCTGGGAATGAAGGCAACCCTACATATCTGCTCTGAATTCGGAGAAGACCCTCATCATGCGTGGGAGAGCGTATTCAGGGCGCTTGGAGAGGCGATTAAGGAAATGTTTGAAAATGACGAAAAGCGGAAAAATTTAATAACAGGCGTAAAGGGAACAATTGAATAAGAATATAAATTTTTAAAATTTAAAATGGCGCGAATTGCTTTATACACTGCAACAACATGTGTCAAATGTCCAGCTGCAAAGAAAATACTTGCAGAGGTTGTCCATGAGTTAAATTTAAAAGAAGGTGCTGATTACGAAATCAAAAATATAGATGAAGGTGATAATCTTATAGAAGCACTGCAAAAACAGGTTGCGGCAACTCCTTCCCTGCTTATTGATGACGAATTAATTTATAACGGAGAGGTTCCAAATAAGGATGAACTATTGGAAATGCTGAAAGAAAAATTTAAATAATAAAAGTTTAAATTTGCTATTCCGGTTTGGCGATATCATCATTAATCAGAGGCACGAAGAATCATCATAATATAAATTCCAACGATAAAATTTCCGTCAGCAGACCTCTATTTTTCCCTCAACAAACTCCTTTCTTAAATTTTCAAATTTTTCATTTGTCAATTCCCCTTCAAAGATTTTTTTTATCCTTCCTTCCAGATCACTGACCTTTGCATTATCCGCGGGAATTATTGATGCGCAAGCAATGTACGGCTCTGTAATTGAAATCCCGATTTGTGACAGCAGTTTAACTTCAACCTGCCTGATTTGTGTATGTAATTCACTGTAAATTTTATCCGCAATACGAAATGCCATAACATTATAAAGTTTTCCTATGTGATTTACAGGATTCTTGCCGGCAACTGCCTCCATACTCAAAGGTCTCTGGAACGGAATTATGCCATTAACCCTGTTTCCCCTTCCTACTGCTCCGTCATCGCCCTGTTCAGCAGATATTCCGGTTAATGTCAGATATATGTTGCCTTTTCCTTCCCTGTTTTTTCTGACATCAGCCGTATTCAGATAGATTCCTTTACTTCCATTCTCGCCAAGATCAATGCCCTTTTCATTTAATGAAATTTCACTGTCTGAAATTTTTGACTCAACAAATTTCCTTATTTCCTCCATTATTTTGCCCTTGTATTTCCAGTAGCCTGTTTCGCTGTCAACAAATTTTGATACAAATCCCATTGCTATCGTCAGGTCTAATTTTTTATCAATTCTGGTTCCCATAATTTTAACATCCTCGCCGCTGTAAGGATATTTTTCCTTAAATTTTTTTGAATTTAAATACATTTCAAGCTCCTTAATAGTCCTTTCTGTAATTGTAAGTGGCGCATAACCGATTCCGACAGAGGTGTCGTTTGCCAGAATTTTTCCGCTGCTCAATGCATCTTTCCCCTCATAAACGCCAACAAGGTCAGTAGAGCTGCTTTTTGTTTCAATCATAAATATAATCTGCTTTTTGTCGTCCGGATTGACAAACCTGTAATTTTCCTTTATGAAATTTTTTGCGGACTGTTCTGCAATTTCTGCAAGCGGAATAACTTTATCTCCAACTTTTGTGGTTGCCCTTCCTGAAAAGAACATAACCATTGGCTTTAAAAATTTTCCTCCGCCAAATTCAACATCCACATTTCCCCCGACGATCTCAAGTTTATCAACATTGTGATGCAGTATTGTTCCGAAGTGTTCAATGTAATATTTGCTTAAATTTCGCGAGAATGCCTCTGCGATGCTGTCTGCCATATAGTCAGGATGTCCGAGTCCTTTTCTTTCAACGATTTCAATCCTTGATTTATCAGTGGAATTTCCTTTATGTTCCTCTATGTAAAATTTCATTTTAGATTTTTAATTTGTTTCTTATTTATTTGTCTATTTAAATTTGACTTTATAAATTAGTTATTCTTAAAATAAATTAATATAATGAAAATCCAAAATTCACAACTGGAAAAATTTAAGAACTTGCACAGAAAATCGTTCAAATTTATAAATTTAGACCCTCTCCAAAGGGGCGGGATTTTGAGCAAAGAAGCAAGGAAAATTCTGGACGAATGGGCAGACGGATACAGTGTTTGTGATTATTGTGGGGGCTGTCTTGACAAAATAAAGAATCCCCCGATAGAAGAATTTGTCCATGAAATTTTACCGGAATTTTTGGGAACTGACATAGCACGAATAACAAACGGAGCGAGAGAAGGTAAATTTCTGGTAATGCACGCCATCGCAAAAGAAGGTGATTATGTAGTTATGGATCAAAATGCCCATTACAGCAGTTATATTGCCGCTGAAAGGTCACGACTGAAGGTAAAATTTGTTCCGAATTCCGGATATCCTGAATTTAAAATTAATGTGGATGATTATGCAAAGGTTATTGACGAAGTTAAAAACAAAACGGGAAAATTTCCCGCGCTGGTATTGCTCACATATCCTGATGGCAGTTACGGAAATTTACCTGATGCGAAAGCGGCCGGAAAAATTTGTAAAGATTATAATGTTCCATTCCTGCTTAACGGTGCCTATTCTGTCGGAAGAATGGAAATTAATGCCTCTGACTTTAATGCGGACTTTATTGTCGGTTCAGGACATAAATCAATGGCTGCAAGCGGTCCGATAGGTGTTTTGGGAGCAAAAAAAATTTATGAGGAAATTTTATTCAGAAAATCAGAAAGGTATAAAATAAAGGAGATTGAACAACTTGGCTGCACGGCAAGAGGACTGACGGTTATCACTTTAATGGCGTCATTTCCTCATGTTTATGAAAGGGTTAAACACTATGATGAAGAAATAAGGAAAGCAAGATATTTTTCGGAAAAAATTGGAAATTTGGGAATAAACCAGTTGGGGGAAAAGCCGCACAATCATGATCTGATGTTTTTTGAATCGCAAAAACTGTTTGAAATTTCCCAAAAGCATAAACAGGGGAGATTTTTTCTTTACAGTGAATTGAAAAAGCAGGGAATTATCGGAATAAAGCCGGGATTAACGAAAAATTTTAAGTTAAGCACTTATGCGTTAAGCGATGAGGAAATTAAGAAGGTTATTGATGCGTTTGGGGAAATTGTAAAGTTAGATCAGTTATGTGCCAAATAAAAGTGAACATAAATTTATAGAAATTAATTAAATTGTAAAGTTAAATCAGTTATGTGCCAAATAAAAGTGAACATAAATTTATAGAAATTAATTAAATTAATTAAATATTCCAGGACATAATTTAATTTAAACATTTACAATACAATGTTTACAATACAATGACAAATAAAATTGCTTTGTGGATAGAGCCGAAAAATATAGTCGGAGCATTGGGAAAGATTGCAGGAAAGATTGCCGGATTTAACGGGAATATTCTTTATATTGAGCAGTTTGAAAGAGCAGGAAGGATGTGGTTGTATGTGGAAATTGAGACCGATGAACCGGATAAACAAAAAACAGCGGAAAAATTTGAAATTTTAATCACAGGACTGAAGGAACTGGATGTTGTTTTATCTGTTGAAAATGTTTCGTCTTTCAGTGAAATTTACGGAAAAAGAATCATAGTGATTGGAGGCGGGGCACTGGTTGCAGCAGTTGCAAACGGAGCAATCAGCGAGGCAGATAGACATAACATAAGGGGAGAGAGAATCAGCGTTGATACAATTCCTGTTATAGGGGAGTATGAAATTGCAGAAGCAGTGAGAGGAGTGGCAAGGTTGCCGAGAGCAAAGACAGTAATACTTGCCGGCTCATTGATGGGTGGAGAAATTTCAAAGGCGGTTGAAGAAGTGAAGAAATGCGGAATTACAGTAATATCTTTAAATATGGCCGGAAGTGTTCCGGATCATGCTGATTTGGTTGTCACAGACCCGATTCAGGCAGGAGTTATGGCAGTAATGGATGTTGCATCAACGGCAAAATTTACAATAGATAAATTAAAATCAAAAAAAAGGGTCTTTTAAAAAAATATGGCATACAAAAGAGAAGAAGAAAAATTTAAAGTCATTGCAAAAGAACGTGTTGAAATTTTATTCGGGCTGGCAAAAACAGTTGCCGGTGAATCAGCAAAGGAATATGTTAAATCAGCACTAAGAATAGCGAAATTCTGCAACCTGCGGCTTGGAAAGAAAAAAGCGTTATTCTGCGGGCAATGCCTGACCTTTTTCAGTTCGGAAAATTCAAGAGTCCGGCTGAATCCGGATAAAAAAAGGACCGAAATTTTATGTTTGAATTGCGGGCATAAGCGGTTTTACGGGTACGGAATGGAGAAAAATACGGATGGAGGGGACGAAAGAACGGAGGGGACGAAAGAAAGAATGGACAGAAAGAAAGAATGGACAGAAAGAAAGAATGGACAGAAATACAATAATTATTCCAAATCATAATTTATAAAATAATAATCACAATGGAAAACTTTCCCGAAGAAGGCGAACTTGTTTTAGGTACTATAAAAAAGACATTTGACCAGGGGGCGTATGTTGTCCTTGAAGAGTATAATAAAGAAGGTTATCTTTCCTTAAAGGAAATTTCGCTTAAATGGATAAAGAATATTCATGATTATGTCAAAGAGGGGCAAAAGGTTGTTTTAAAGGTAATCAGAGTTGAGCGGGAGAGAGGTGCCATAAATTTATCATTAAGGACAGTCTCGGATGCGGAGAGAAAAGCAAAAACAGAGGATGTTAAGAGAGTTCAAAAAGAGGAAAAATTTATTGAATTTGCAGGAAACGAACTGAAAATAAGCAAAGACAAAATAAGAGAAATTTTAGCCCCGCTTGAAGATAAATACGGAACAATTTATGATGGAATTGAGAAAATAGCCAATGACAATGCGAATGTGGAAATTTTGAACTGCGGCGATGTATTAATGGAAAATTTAGTCGGGCTGATAAACAGGAATGTAAAAGTCAAAAAGATTGAAGTAAGCGGATTTGTTATGTTAAAAAATTACGATGCCGACGGGGTTGAAAAAATAAAAAAAATTTTTAAGGAGGTTATTTCGAAGAATGCGCTCATAACTTATGTAGGGGCACCTGTTTATAAAATAGAGGTTATTTCAGACGAATATAAGACGGCCGAGAAAAAATTAAAGTCTGTGTCGGAAAAAATTTTGAAATCCGCAAAGGAATTAAATTGCACGGCAAGATATGCAAAGGATGTAAAGGAATTATCGCTGCATGAAAAGTAATATCAAAATCAAAGACAAAATCAAAGACAAAATCAAAGACAAACAAAACAATAAATGAAAATTAAGTTCTTAAAAATTAAGCCCTTAAATTCTAATTAATAAAATTTAATAAAATTTAAAATTAACAAAACTTAATTTAAAAATGTACCCACAGGGACCGTCGGCTTATGACAGAGGAATTACCATCTTTAGCCCGGATGGAAGGTTATTTCAGGTTGAGTATGCAAGAGAAGCAGTGAAAAGAGGAACGACAACGATAGGAATTTGTTTTAACGATGGCGTTTTGCTGGCAGTAGATAAAAATATAATGTCCAAACTAATAGTTCCTGACTCAATAGAGAAGATTTTTACAATTGACAACCATATTGCAGTTGCTGTTTCAGGACTGGTTGCCGATGCCAGAAGATTAGTCGCCGATGCACGACTGATGTCGCAAAGGCATCGCTTGTTATATACCGAACCGATAACTCCATTTTCACTAACCTCACAGATATGTGAAGAAAAGCAGGTCTATACCCAGTGGGGAGGTGCAAGACCATTCGGAATCTCGCTGTTAATTGCAGGTGTCGTGAGTAATGAATGGCAGTTATTTGAAACGGATCCGAGTGGCGCATTTACCAGGTGTTATGCCTCTGCAATAGGTATGAAGAAGAGAGAGGTTGAGGAAATTTTTGAGAAAAAGCACGAAGTCAGTATGAATAAAAAAGAAGCAATGAAACTGGCTCTGTCTGCTTTAAATTTTGTTGCAGACGGAAAGACGAATGCAGAAAATGTAGATATGACCATGATAGAAAAAAATGTTGAAAAAATAAAGAAAGAAGAGATAAGTGAAATTTTGGAAGATGTAAAGAAAGAATACAAACAGATAAAAGATAATGAAGGAAGGGGTAAAGAAGGAAGGGATAAAAAGGAAAAGAAGTAAAGAATATTATAGATATTACCTCGCGAATACTTGGAGATTTATAAAATATTCAGAACATTTTCAAAATGCTTCGAAAGTATTTTGAAAGATTAAAATTTTATTGGTTTTAGTATTTAAAAAATTCAGGAGATTTTTCAAAGATTAAAAACTTGCAATAATCAACTCTATGTTACGCTCATGTTGTTTGGAGATTTTAAATTTCTAATGAAATTTAAAATAAGATTGAAATCCGGAGATTTCAGTATTCAAAAATTTCATTTTGAAATGCCCATAAATTTTAAATAAATTTAAAATGATAAGTTTGGATAAAACAGTTACAGCCCGATTAAAAACACAGGGGGAAAATTTTGAAGTTTTGGTAGATCCTGATTTGGCATTTGCATATAAACATAGTGATGAGACAAAAGATGCAAGAGATGTAATAGCAAGCGAATTTATTTTTAAAGATGCAAAAAAAGCCGAGAAAGCAGCAACATCAAATTTACAAAAAGTCTTTGGAACCGAAGATGTGAACATTATTGCCGGAGAGATTATAAAGAAAGGAGAGATTGAATTAACAACGGCACAAAAGAAAAATATACTTGAAGAACGAAAAAGACAAATCATTGAATACATTGTCCGAAATTCTATGAATCCGCAGACAAATGCCCCGAATCCGCCTGCGAGGATTGAAGCGGCAATTGAGCAGGCAAGAGCTAAAATAAAATTTGAGAAGACAGCAGAACAGCAGATTGAAGGTGTGCTGAAGAAAATAAGGGAATTCGTTCCGATAAGGTTTGAAACGGTAAAGATTGCGGCAAAAATCCCGTTTCAATACGCTGGAGGGGTACATTACACTTTAAAAAACATAAAAATTTTAAAAGAAGAATATACTTCTGACAGCGTGTTGATTATGGTGGAAGTTCCTGCAGGGATACAAACCGAAGTGCTTGGAAAATTGAGCGCATTAACAAAAGGAGATGTTGAGACAAAAATTTTAAAATAAGACCGAACTTTTACAAATATAAACAATAAAAAAATGTGCGGAATAAGTGCGTATATCGGAAAGAATAATAATGCAGCGGAGATTGTATTTAACATGCTTTCCCGCCTGGAATACAGGGGCTATGATTCAGCAGGTATCGCTTATATAAAAAAAGGAAAACCGGCTAAAATTTCCGTTGTCAGGGATAAAGGAATGGTTGAAGATGTAAAAGAACAATATATTCCAGAGCATTCTGATTTATGTATCGGACATACGAGATGGGCAACACATGGAGAGCCGTCAAAAATAAATGCCCATCCACATCTTGACTGTAAGCAGGAAATCGCTATTGTCCATAACGGTATCATAGAAAATTATATCGCCCTGAAGAAAATGCTTGAAGATGAAGGGCATAAATTTGTATCCGCAACAGATAGTGAAGTATTGGCACATCTAATAGAAAAATTTTATGACAATGATAATGTTTTAACCTTAGAAGACGCTGTCAGACAGGCAATTGCCTTATTAAGGGGAAGTTATGGAATTGCAGTAATAAGTAGCAAAGAGGAAAAAATAGTGGCAGCACGATTGGGAAGTCCCATTATTGTTGGAATCGGAAAAGACGAGAATGAATATTTTGTTTCTTCGGACACAAATGCTTTACTTCCCTATACAAATTCAACAATTCCCCTGAATGATGGAGAAATAGCCATATTGACAAAAAATGACTGTAAGATTATAAACAAGGATGCGATTCTAATGCAAAAAAAAATAGAAAAAATTTTATATAATCTGCAGTCGGCAGAAAAGGGAGAATATGCACATTACATGCTGAAAGAAATTTTTGAACAGCCAAGAGTGATAAATGAAACGATGCGTGGAAGATTGAGGATTGAAGAAGGGATTGTAATGCTCGGAGGAGTTAGAATGAAGGATGAAGAAATAAGAAGCATAAGCAGGATTGTGTTTATTGCCTGCGGAACCTCTTTACATGCAGGGATGTTAGGAAAATATTTGATAGAAGAAATTGCAAGAATTCCAGCAGAAGCAGAGTATGCATCGGAGTTTAAATATAAATTTCCTGTGTTAGACAAAAACACACTGGTTATAGCAATAAGCCAATCTGGAGAAACAGCAGATACGATTGCATCATTGAGAGAAGCAAGGGCAAGAGGTGCAAATACGATTGGAATTGTGAATGTTGTAGGAAGTACAATAGCAAGAGAGGCAGAAAAAGGTATTTATGTTTATGCCGGTCCTGAAATCGGAGTTGCCTCAACAAAGGCATTTACCGCGCAGGTAACTGCCTTATATTTACTTTCGTTGTATTTCGGAAGAATAAGAAATACGATTTCCGGCTTTGCATTAAGAGAACTCGTTGAGGAATTCGCGAGAATTCCTGAAAAGGTTCAAAAAATTTTAGACAATGCAAATGCCATAAAAGACATTGCTGATGAATTTTACAATTACAGGGACTTTTTATATTTGGGGAGGGGCTATAATTTTCCGGTTGCTCTGGAAGGAGCATTAAAACTGAAGGAAATTTCATACATACATGCAGAGGGTTATCCTGCCGGAGAGATGAAGCACGGGCCGATAGCAATGATAGATGAAGGTTTTCCGACAATGGCTGTATTGATTAAAGATAATGTTTATAATAAAATAATGAGTAATGTTGAAGAAATAAAAGCAAGGCACGGAAGAATTGCAGCAATTACAACAGAAGGGGATGACAATGTTAAAAAAATTTTGAAAAAAGATGATAAAGTAATGGACATTCCGGAAACACTTCCTATCTTTTATCCGTTCCTGACAGTCGTTCCGCTTCAGTTATTTGCGTATTTTTGTGCATTAAAATTAGGAAAAAATGTTGACAAGCCGAGAAATTTGGCAAAAAGCGTTACGGTGGAATAAGATGCAGGTTGCGAAGGTTTGAAATTTTTCCGGATTTTAAATATTTATTTGCATTCCTAATTATTCTTTTATTCTTTCAGTCGATACTTTCCTTTTATCTCCCTGATGTTTCTGCTTCCGGTTAGAAATAATGCAATCTTTAATTCATCCATAAATTTATTTAAAAATTTTCTTAAATTTTCCATTGCCCTTCCTTTATCTATATTTTCCAGAATTTTCTCGTCTTTGCCTGCATAAATTTCTCTCAAAAATGGCAGAGACATTCCAACGACATCGGCATTCAGCGCAAAACACTTTGCCGCATCAATACCATTTCTTATTCCGCCGCTTGCGATGATTTCTAAATTTCTTTTGTTTTTTAAGGAGGTTAGACCTATAAGGGACTTAACAGTGGGAATCCCCCAATCATAGAAAAGTTCAGCAGACGGATTCGTACCTCTTTTTCCTTCAATTATTGCCCAGTTTGTCCCGCCAGACCCTGCTGTATCAATACAATCCACATTTAAAGCACTTACATCCTCATAATTTAATCCTGTTCCGACCTCTTTTATGATAACCTTTATACCTTTGCTTCTTAAACCTGCTGAAATCTCATTTATTTTGTTCTTTAAATCTTTAAAATTCCGGTTTCCGTTTGGCTGAAAACACTCTTGTAATGGATTTAGATGAAAGGCAATTGCATCGGCATTAATGTGTTCTGCCGCCTGGACACAGTCATTGTTTGTCATTCCATAATTTAACTGAACAGCTCCAATATTGCCTATAACAACAGGGGGGCATTTTGAAATTTTATATGTCTTTGCCAGTTCTGGATTTTCTATCATAGGTCTCTGGCTTCCAACCATGAACCCTGTTCCAAATTCGGACGCTATTTCAGAAAGGATTTCATTGATTTTTCCTCCTTCCTCAAATCCGCCCGTAATTGCTTCAATTATTACAGGAAATTTTAGTTTCTTTCCAAGAAAATTTGTTTCTAAATTTATCTCATCAAAGTCAATTTCGGTAAGTGCCCTGTGCGTCAGCAAAATTTTTTCAAATCCGGCACTTCCGTACTCTACATTGTCGTGCAAGGCAAGCATTATATGTTCCTTTTTTCTTGAATTGTTATTTTTCATTTTTTGGTGATTTTTTTACAATTGTTGATTTTGCTCTTTTTATTATTTGTTTATAAAATGTGTCAAACGAAATATTTAATATATTTGTTGTATTTATGGTGCATGTGCCTGCTGCGGTGTTATTGCCTCCAGCTGTTGTATTGTCCCTGGCAGCGTTATTGTTTGCTGTGTTATTGTTTCCATTAGTTGTATTATTTTCTGCTGTATTGTTGCTTGTTGCTGTAATATTGCTTGTTGCTGTAATATTGCTTGTTGCTGTAATATTGCTTGCGGATGTTGTATTGTTTCCATTAGTTGTATTATTTTCTGTTGTATTGTTGCTTGTTGCTGTAATATTGCTTGCGGATGTTGTATTATTCCTCGTTGTATTATTGCTTGTTGCTGTAATATTGCTTCCGGCTGATGCATTATTACCCGCTGTGCTGTTTGCTGTATTGTCGCTTCCGGATGTTGTATTATTCCCACTTGTATTATTGCCTGTTGAGATATTATTGCTTTCAATGGCTGTATTGTTCTCTGTTGTTGTATTTTTATTTGTACTTATATAGAAATTATCGTACTCTTTATAAATTTTTCCCGCGTCCGTATTGTCTTCAACTATTACATTAGCTTTCCCATATTCTGCAATTGGTTTATAAAAAGAGTACATTATTGGAAAGGTTTCATCGTTATAAATATTCGTTGTTGTTTCCTGGTCTCCTGTAAAAAAGAATAAATAGAAATTGGTTGCTTCCCCCGATGGCAGAAGTTTTCTCATAAAAATTACAGAATCAGTCGGCTTTGTGAAATCCTTGATAACTTTGTTACCTTTTAATATTTTAGCAGACCAGAATAAAGTATAGACCCTCATTAAATTATTTGTTCCTTCATAATAATCATAACTCGCAGAATTTAATAAAAATCTCCTTGAACCTTTTTCCCCGCTGATCTTTATAAACTCCTCTTTCTGCAGCACCTGACCTTCGTTCTTTAATTCCACCGCGCCAAAGAGAACAGTAATATTAGGATTAGAATCACTTATTATGTCCTTAAGCCATGTCTGATCAGCAGAGTACCATTCATCTTGCTGAACATTTCCACTTCTGGCCTGATGTGTTTCAGGACCTGCTTCAAATTGAACAGCATATAAAACATTAACTTCATCAAAATCATATTCAATGTGTTTTACTTTGTCAGCGGTAAAATTTTGTTCATACCAGTCAGCAGCAAAGACCGATGAAAATGCTGATGATGATAAGGCAAACAACATGAAAATACCTGATATTAGATTTATTAAATTTATTAAATTTTTTGTTTTATCTTCATATTTTATTTTTCTGTTTATAGTTTCCATTTTTCTATTTTTATTTTTCAACAAATTCCTTATGTATCGCCTTAACTATATTTTCGCTGAATTTTTCTTCAACAACAAAGGATATATTAACCTCTGATGATCCCTGTGCAATCATAATTATGCTTGCATCATTGTCCGCAACTATTTTAAATATCTTTGCAGCAACGCCTTTACTCCCTGCCATACCCGCACCGATTACAGCAATAATTCTGACATTATCCATTACTTCAATCTTTCTTATTCCTGAATTTAAACCATTTGTAATTGCTTCAACTGTATTTTCAACATCGCTTTTCTTTACCATCAGGGATAAATTTGATTCAGAAGAACCGGATACCATTATAATATTTATTCCTCTGTTCCCAAATTCGGAAAAAATTTTTCCAATAATTCCAGGTGTTTCGGCCATTCCTACACCTTTAATATTTATAATTGATACATCTTTCATCATCGTTACGGCTTTAACTATCTTGTCAATTATTTCCTCTTTTTGAACAATGACAGTTCCTTTGTCATCAGGTCTGAATATACTTTTAACCCTTACAGGAATTTTTGCGTCCATTGCCGGCTCTATCATCCTTGAATACATAACCTTTGCACCAAATAATGCCAGATCCATTGCTTCGGCATAAGATAACCGTCTTATAATTTTTGCGTTTTTTGTAATCTTGGGATCTGCTGATAATACGCCTTCAACATCCTTTATTATCTGAACTTCGCAGGCTTTCAGGTGTTTTGCAAGCAAGGCAGCAGTATAGTCAGAACCCCCTCTTCCCAATGTTGTCGCAGTTCCTTTTTTATCTGCAGCAATAAAGCCCGCAACAACAGGAACTGTGTCTTTTTCTATTAAGGGCATTAAATTTTTATTTATTGTCTCGTTAATTGCCTGCAATGGTCTTGCATGTGAAAAATTTGAGTCAGTAATAATTCCTGCTTCATAACCTGTTAAAGGATATGTTTTAATCCCCATATCTTTCATCGCCCCGCTGACTATACAAATGGACATCTTTTCCCCGAACGACATAACAAAATCCATAAATTTCGGATTAATTTCTTCCGGGTACCCCAAACCAATCAAGGTAATTCTTAATTTTTCAAGCATCGCTTTTATTTTCTCCATAGTAGCATTTAAAATTTTTTCATCTGCAATACATTCTTTTGCTGTGCTATAATGCAATACAAGTATTTCTTCATAAAAATTTTTTGCCGCATCTTCAACCGCTATTGCAGGAAGGTTTGAAATTTTTTCTGAAATTTCTATGAGTTTATCTGTAACTCCATATAGTGCTGATACAGTAACAACTACTTTATGATTTTCCTGTTCTTTTTTGACTATTTCACAAATTTTCTTTATATTTTCTCCTGTTGAAAGGGCAAACCCCCCGAATTTTAATACAATGATTTTTTTGTCCATTTAATTTATCCATAGATTTATCCGATTTATCTTAAATATTTAGAAAATAATTAAATTTCAAAATTTAAATTGTTTTTCAGTTTTTGTAATTTATTATTTTTGTAATTTGTTCCTGCCTTTTTTGTAGTTTCCAATCAACAATGAAACCTTCCCATTAACATTTAAATTTTCGTTATTCGCTAAATATGGTTGAGTGCCAAATAGAGGTAGGCCATTGGTTTAATTAGACTGCTATAATAACCTACCTACAAAGTAGATCGTATTCTTGTGTAATAATCTGTGTATAAGTGGTGGCTACATCTATATAAATCTTATGGAGCTTTTTTAAAAGCTACCGCTGTACTTAGACTAATGAGCCACCTCTTTTATATTAAATTTTTCATAAATAAATTTAAAATACAAATATAAATTTAAAACAAAAAATTTTAAGTTATAAATTTTATAATCAAAAATATTATTTATTGAAATTTTTATTTAATCTTCAAAATTCAATTGATAATTTACAAAAATATAAGTGGCCTACTTTCATATGGCACACAACCCTCATGTATAAGCATCTGTGTATCTTTATACTATGAGAGTACAAGTGTCTTTTCAAAATAAATAGACATCTGCTTCTTCGTCTTTTTCAATCACCTTTTTATCTGTTGGAACCTCAATGAAACCATCCGCGCTGCTCATACTCGTTATTGCTCCCGATGTTTTATAAACCGCTTTTGCACAACCATTTTCCAGCTTTACGGTAACAAATAAGTGCCTGTCTGATTTTGAGTTCAGTTTTTCGGACATTTTTGCCTTTACTTTTTTTCTTTCAAAAGGAAGATGCGCCATTTTTCGCAATGCCGGAAGTAAAAATACATAAGCATTCATTAAACAGGCGGCGGGATTTCCGGGCATTCCGAAAACCGGTTTGCCATTCACATTCCCAAACAATGTGGGCTTTCCAGGTTTAATATTAACGCCGTGAAATAAAATTTTTCCGGAACTTTCAATAACATCTGATAATAAGTCCTTTTCACCAGCAGAACTTCCGCCCGAAATTACAACAACATCATACGCCAATGCTTCATTAAGCCGTTTTTTTAAAATTTCCTCTTTGTCTTTTGCAGTTTTATGTCTGACAGGAATACAACCGGCTTTTTTAACAACGCATGCTATTGTCCAGGAATTCACATCATAAATTTTTCCCGGCATTAAATCTTTCCCGGCATCAACAATTTCGTTGCCTGTTCCAAATATTGCCACTTTTGGTATTGAATAGACCTCTGTTTCTTTAATTCCGATTGCGGCCAGCACACCCGTTTTTGCAGGAGTTAAAATTTCCCCTTTTTTTAATACATCCTCATCTTTCTTTATATCTTCTCCTTTCTTCCCGGTATTTTCCCGTAGGGTTACTGGTTTAAAAATTTTAATATTATCACTGTCTCTTTTTGTATATTCTACCATAACAACGGCACTGGCACTGGCAGGCAACATGGAGCCGGTTGTAACATATATGCATTCTCCGCTTTTTATTTTAAAATTTCCATCGTTTCCCGCAAAAATACTTGCGATAAGTCTTAAATTCACAGGATTTTCCGGAGTTGCTTTTAGTGTATCTTCAAATTTAACAGCATATCCATCCATCGTTGCCTTTTCAAAAGAAGGAACATCAATGCCGGCGCTCACATTTGTTGCTAAAACCCGGTCCGTCCATACATTAAATTTAACCATGTCCTTTACTTTCAAAATTTCTGTTTTTTTGACCGGAACAATATTTTCATTTATAATTTTTTGTGCTTTGTCTAATGAAACAGGACTTAACATTTTTAGCTGATACTGGTTGATAATTTAAGATTAAATAAATTAATTTTAACATCAAATAAATCAACAATATTAAAATTTTAAAAATTTTAAAAATTCATTTAATTTTCTGACTTATTGGTTGAAATGTCAGAATATTTAAGCGGAAAGAAAAATTTAAAATACCAGTCATATTGCGATTTAGATAACAACTATGAATGAGGTAAATTTACTTGGTGTCTTTGCTCTGATTGATAATATTGTTATATCTGGGGAATAAACCCAAAAGGTCAGTTTAAATCTGGAAATCCTCTGCCAGAAAATAGAGCGATTTCGCTGCACTCAAATCTCCATATTTCAGCGATGCATTTAAATCATTGTGTAAAAATTTTCCTGCACCTATAATAAGCCGGTTTTTTATTTTGTATTTCTTTTCTGCTTGTTCAATCGCTCTGTTTATCATCTTAATTTGCTCATTTTTAAAATATTTCGCAATTTCCGCTACATCCTCTTTTGAAATTTTACTCTTCCTTTCGGACAGGTCATAAATTTCATCATAAATTTCACCTTCAATCAAATCGCAGCAAACTGTTCTCGCAATTCTTCTCATGCAATCCAATATTCCTTTTCCTTTTCCGTCCGCTGTCTCTGATGTATATTCTTTTTCAGAAATTTCTCCCAACACCCTATACGCATCCCCTGTATTCGCAAAATATTCGGCAGAAAGGCACAAATTTTTACCTTTAAAATTGAGACAATTGCTTATACAGGGTAAATTTGTTCTCAAAATGCCCGTATAAACCAGTTCGCTGTTTTTTAGCCGTTCAAAATCGGTTCTGTGTGCTAAAATTTTTCCGTCTTTTAACGGAATTATATCTGTGGTTGTTGAGCCGATGTCAATAAGTATCCCGCTTTTTTCAAATTTTGAGATATATCTTGCGGTCGCTACAAAATTTGCTGATGCAACGCTGTATGGAAATTTCATCGCGTCATCAATTCCGAGCAAATTTAAATTTTGACTTTTTAAATCATTTGAAAGCACAAAAAATTTTCCGTTTAAAATTTTCCTCAGTGCGTCCAATATAGAGGTTACTCCTTCCTTCCGGTTTTCAAAGCAGTCACAAAGCTCGGCTGTCATCGTAACTGCATATATATCTGCCTTTAAGTCATGCTGTCTCTTTAATTTTTCAATGAAATTTTTAAATTTGTTCTTTTTTTTCCACAGCGTAAAATAATATTGCCTGTATTCAGTTCCGTCAAAAATTTTTATATTTGCACCGCCAATATCCATCGCTATTAAATTTGCCATTATATTTTAAATTTGCCATTATATTTTAAATTTGCCATTATATTTTAAATTTTTATCCCTAATTATTTTATCTCAATTTTTATCCCTAATTATTTTATCTCAATTTTTATCCCAATTATTAATTATTATCTTTATAAATGTAAAATGCCTCTAAATAAAATGGAAATCACAACTTTGATTTCAGTTATAACCGAAAACAGGACGGGCGTTCTTGCAGAAATAGCAGAAGCAATGGGAAGTGCAAATATAAATATAGATGCACTTGCAGGTGAAGGGCTTGGAGAAATAGGAATTATAAGGATTGTTACAAATGACCCTAAAAGGACAGCTGAAATTTTACAAAAGAGAAATTTTAAGATCGTTGAATCAGAGGTCTTTGTAATAAATGTTCCAAACAGGCCGGGACAGTTGAAGAAAATTTCAGATGTTTTGTCTCAAAAACGGCTCAATATTGAGTTTATATACCAGCAGACAAGTGAGGACAAGGGAAGTTCCAAGGTAATAATAAAAGTGAATGAGAATTACAAATCCAAGGCAAGAGATGTGCTGGAAGATGCAAAATTTTGAACTTCAAAAAATTAAAAATGGCGAAAATTTTAATATGTGATGAAATTGATGAGGAAGCAACGGACAAATTAAAAAATTTTGCAGATGTTGAAACCGGAAAGGAAAAACTGAACGATCTGGAAAAATTAGAGAAATATGACTGCCTGATTGTTAGGAGTGCGACAAAAATAACAAAGGATGTTATTGCAAAAGCGAAAAATTTAAAAATTATTGCACGGGCAGGTGCAGGGCTTGACAATGTTGATATGATTGCAGCAAAAGAAAAAGGTATTAAGGTTGTCAATGCTCCGGATTCGTTAACAATATCTGTCTCTGAAATGGTTTTTGGTTCTTTGTTATGCCTGATAAGAAAAATTTCCGATGCTGATAAGTCAATGAAAAAAGGAAAATGGGAAAAGAAGAAATTTAAAGGGAATGAAATTTACGGAAAAAATTTAGGAATCATCGGATTCGGAAAGATTGGAAAAAGGGTGGCGGCGATTGCAAATGCCTTTAATGCAAGAGTTTTTGCTTATGACTCTTTAATCACAGATGAAAAAATTTATGAAAATTTAAATGTAAGACACTGCAAAAGCATAGATGAAATTCTGAAGGAGTGCAACATTATCTCTTTGCATGTTCCTTTGATGAATGAAACAAAAAATTTGATAAATGAAGGTAATATAAAGCTGATAAAAAAAGACGCTGTTATTATAAACACTTCAAGAGGGGGCATAATTAATGAAAAGGCATTAACAGATGTGTTAAAAAATAATGAGATAGCAGGCGCGTGTCTGGATGTTTTTGAGAATGAACCGAATTTAAATCCCGAATTTAAAAATCTGGAAAATGTTGTGCTTACTCCTCATTTGGGAAGCGCAACAGAAGAGGCACAGAAAAGGGCGGGAATGGATGTTGTTGTGCAAATTGAGAAATTTTTTAAGGGATAAATCAGATTTTTCTATATAAACCTCCCCTTGACGAAAGTATGGATTTGTGTTTCATTTTATCTTTTTATACAACAATTTTTTTATACCATGAGTTTCTCACTCCAGCGTAAAAGTTTGGGCGTAATTTTTAAATCCCAAAGATTTGTAAATATCCGAGCAACAGCGAGGTTATTTTCAAATTCGCAGAGAATTTGAAAAGACACGAACGAAGTGAGCGTATTTTCAAAATCAAAAGATTTTGTAAATATCCGAGCAACAGCGAGGTTATTTTCAAATTGTGTGAATTTTAAAATCTCCGAACAGAGCGAGGTTATTTTCAAATTCGCAGAGAATTTGAAAAGACACGAACAGAGCGAGCGTATTTTTGTTTTTTAAGCATAATTAATTTTGTAAATTTTTAAAATTACTCGTCCATTTTTTGATGGTGGGAAAGAAGGGTTATACAACAATTTTTTTATACAACAATTTTATTTTATAAATTGGTTTTTTAATAAAAATATAAAAACAAAAATAAAACTGACTTTCCACACATACACTCACTAATCGTTCGTGTATTTCAAAATTTTTGCAATTTTGAAATCGCTCTCAAAAACAATAAAATTTACAAAATTTTTGTCTTTTTCAAATCGCAGAGATTTGAAATACTGAAAATCTGTGAAATTTTAAATCTTATTTTAAATTTCGTTAGAAATTTTAAATCTCCGAACGAAGTGAGGTGAAAATTTTGCGAAAAAACAATCGGAAATTAAAAAATTTGATAGGGTGTGCAGAATATAGGTTAAATGTTATATTTAAAATAATTTGGCTCATATTTTTAATGTCGTGAAGTTAGTGTCCAATTTCAAAATTTTTGCCCCCAACAAATCTGAACAAATGTTAATTTTTTTCACTGCTTTATTTTACAGCTTTAAATTTCTCCCGAATTGCCACTTCACAATCTCACCTGCATTTATTCTCGCATTCGGATAAACAACGGTTCCGGGAAGAATTGTAGAATTTATTCCTGTCTTTACATTGTCGCCAATTATTGCCCCAAGCTTAATTCTTCCGCTATTTATTATTTTGTCATCTATCTTAACATCGATTTCTGCTTTATCATGCCGTAAATTTGCGATATTTGTTCCAGCCCCTAAATTGCAGTGTTCTCCGATTATTGAATCGCCGACATAACTTAAATGAGGAACATTTGTATTGCACATAATTATAGAATTTTTAATTTCAACAGCGTTTCCAATATGACAATTATCTCCGATTGATGTGTAAGGCCTTATAAATGTATTCGGGCCGATTTTACAGTTCCTTCCTATACAACATGGGCCGATGATGTAGCTTCCGCTCAAAATTTCTGTGTCCCTGCCAACAATAACATTGTTTTTAATTGTCACCCTTTCATCAACATTTCCGTAAATTCCGCTTTTAATATTTTTAAGTAAAATTTCATTTGCAGTAAGCAAATCCCACGGCTTTCCAACATCCATCCAAAATTCATTGGTCTCAATCACATATCCATAAATTTCCTTGTTTTTTATTAAAATTTTTATCGCGTCTGTGATTTCATATTCCGCTCTTTCGCTTTTTCCCAGATTTTCTATTAAACGAAAAATTTTTGTGTCAAACATATAAATTCCTGCATTTATTAGATTGCTTTTCGGGTTTTTTGGTTTTTCTTCAATCACTACTATCCTGTTATTTTCATCAATTTCAACAACACCGTAATCAGAGGGGTTTTCAACTTTTGTTAAACATAAGGCGTTTTCTGTATTGTTTTCGTCTGTAAAATGGACAAAATTTTTTATTACATTTTCACTGACAACAATATCTCCGTTCATAACAATAAATTTGTTCCTTATTTTCTCCTTTAGGACTGATATAGCATTTGCTGTTCCAATCTGCTCTTTTTGTTCAATATATTCTATCTCTGCATTATTAAATTTATTTCCAAAGTGTTGCATAACAACATACTTTCGGTATCCGACAACGACATAAATTTTTTTGAAAAATTCTGTGAGGACTTCCAAATTTATCTGTAAAATAGGTTTTCCTGCAACCGGAAGCATCGGTTTTGGTCTCGTTAATGTTAAGGGCCGCATTCTCTTACCTTCTCCGCCTGCCAATAATACGCATTCCATTTTCCAGTATATAATTTGTTGTATTTGCTCAATATTGGGAGGTAATTTACTCTTATTTTATGTAGGTAATAGAATAATTTACCCCTATTTATTGAGCAAGTTCAATTATGGGTGTAAAAAGATAACTTTTTAACTATAATAAATTTATTCACAAAGGTAAATAAATTTATATTTGCCAACTTTATTATTGCGTTTTATATAATGAAATTTAAAGAGCCAAATCCATACATGTTATTTATGATAAAATGAAATTTTTAACAGGAATGATATAGAGAAAAATTTTAAAAACCCAAATTATTGAATACATTTAGCAAAGTAAAATTCTGATAATTATAATTTCTAAAATTATGACATAAATTTTCTAATTCTACCAAAATTTATAAGTTTTGTTTAATGGGTTCTTATTTTTTTAACGATTTTTTAACGATTTTTGAAAATTTAGCAATAAAGTATTTATATTTTAATTTTCATAATTATATATTGATATTTAAAGATGGACATTAAAAAATATGGTTGTTAAAGATGATGATGTGGTTGTAAACATGAAAAAAAAGGGCACACACTCTCATCCTAAAATCAAGTAAAATGTTTTAGCAAACCATTGAAAGTTCCATGGTTTAGGAATAAGAATTTAAGTTACAAATGGATTTCTTAATTAGGGTGAAATTATGAGAATTAAATGGGCAATGAAAATCGCTGTTTAATAAAATATCAAATATCTTATCAGAATTTTAATTTTTTGTATATAAATTTAATTCTTAATCACTTTTTAATTTATAAAATGTATTATGATGTCGTTATTGTCGGGGCAGGTCCCGGGGGTGCGATTGCAGCAAAAACACTGGATGATTCAAATTTATCCGTATGTTTAATAGATGCAAAACCAAAAGAAAAAATTGGCGAAAAAATTTGTGGCGATGCAATAGGGAAGGAGTTCTTTGACTTTTTATATGAAAAAATAAATTTAGAATATCCTGATGAAGAAGTAAAGGACAGAATAAAGGGAATAAAGGTATTTTCTCCTGACAGAAAGACGGTATTTGATGTTAAAACAATGAACTGGGGCTATATGCTTGACAGACCTAAATTCGGGCAGCGCTTATTAAGGCAGATAAAAAATGTCTGTTTAATGGACAATACAAAATTTACGGACTTTTATGAAAAAGGCATTATCGTTGAGAGAAAAGAGAACGGAGTGAAAAATGAAAAGATTGAATGCAAAATTGTTATTGACGCATCAGGATTTAATGCGGTTGTCAGGAAGAAGGTTAATGATGACGGTCTTATGGAAAAAGAAACCGGCAAAGATGAATTTGTAGTATGTTACAGGGAAATTAAAAAATATAATTTTGAATATCCGCATCATTGTCATATTTATTTAAGCAGTAAATTTTCCCCCGGCGGATATGTGTGGGAATTTCCGGAAGGTGATGAATTAAATGTTGGCATTGGTGTTTTGCATCCCGCACAGCCAAAAAAATATTATGAGGCCTATGGAAAATTCAGGGGAGAAAAATTTTTAAATGGTGAAATTATCAATGCCGGCGGAGGTATTAGTCCGACAAGAAGGCCAATTGATTCACTTGTTGCAATGCATAATGGAATTGGAATTATACTTGTCGGCGATGCGGCCTGTCAGGTAAATCCGATTCACGGCGGCGGAATCGGGCAGTCGATGAGGGCAGGGTATTTTGCGGGAATGACAATAAAGAAAATTTATGAAAGAAACGGCAAGGACGGTACTGGCAAAATTTCAATAGATGACTTGTGGGAATACAATTCTGATTATATGAAAAATTACGGTGGAACTATTGCCTCGCTGGATTTATTCAGAATCTTTTTACAGAATTTAAGCGATGATGAAATAAATTCCGGAATGAGTGCAGGTCTGATACAGGAAGGGGATTTGCTTAAAATTTCAGAAGGGGAGGAAATAAATTTAAGCGCGACAGAGAAAATAATGCGAATAGCAAGATCAATAGTTATTTTAAGCACGGCAAAAAAACTTGTTTATACTGTCCAAAAGATGAAAGAAGTAAAGGAACTTTACAGGAATTATCCGTCTCCAGGTAAATTTTTAACATGGAAGGAAAATGTTGGAAGGGTTTATAAGGATTTAAGGAGGCATCTTTGAAGTTTTTAAATTATTTAAAAAACTGAGGATTTTCACAGATGGTAAAATAATAATAATAAAAATAATATTTAGGGAAAATTTAAATTTTTAAATGGACAATTACAATGGTCATAATTACAAAATTTCTGGAATTTCGCACAAAAGGAGAGAATGACATTATAAATATCACAGAAGATGTTGGAAATATATTAAAGGAAACAAATTTAGAGAACGGAATTATTCTAATTTTTGCCGTTGGCGCAACCGGTGCAATTACAACGATTGAATATGAAAGCGGATTGTTAAATGATTTCAGGGATGCGATTGCACGAATTGCTCCGAAAGATATTAACTATGAACACGGCAAACGGTGGAATGACGATAATGGCAGAAGTCATGTTAAAGCAAGTTTGTTAAAGCCGGACATAATGATTCCGTTCAAAGACAAAAATTTAATTCTTGGAACATGGCAGCAGCTCGTTTTTGTAGAACTGGACACGCGGCCAAGAGAAAGAAAAACCGTTGTGCAGATAATGGGAGAATAAATTTGGTACTCATCCCTTTAAGTTGGGATAATTAATTTGTGAGATATTTTTTAAAAATCTGCTTAAAAATTAAAATTGGATATTATAACTTTAATTTTAAACATTACACGACATACACAAAACAGATATGAATTCTTGACTGTTTATGTTCATTTACAAAATAATCCAAGTAAGTCCTATAACTTATAAAAATATTAGTAAAAAAACAAATATATAATTATCCCAATTTTAGTGGGGCAGCACCAAATTTTTTAATATTAATAAAATTAATAAAGCAATCTAAAATGGTAAAAGCAAATATAGACCCTATAGTAAAGGCAGGGAAAATAGGAAATAAAACAATTGCCGTTACTTTAATTTTCCTTCTTCTTGTAATGGGAGCATTGTCGCTGATAAATATATCAAAATCACTTTACAGCACGGCAATGGAAAATGAAGGCAGTTTAATGGCGAAGGAAGCAAAAGATATGCTAAGTGATACTATGACTATTCTTATAATAACTGCATTAATCGGGGCATTGGTTTTTTATCTTCAGGACAGCCCGAAATTTTTAACTACAATATTGCTCGCTGCTGTTGTTGCGATCTGTAAAGCAGTGATGGTTATAGACTTTAAGGCGGATGAATGGACTCTTTATATAGGAATAGGGATTTTGGCTGTTGCACTTGCATATACAATTAATCTGTTAAAAGGAATGGCTGAGTAAAGGAGATAATCCGGCAATAATTTGGACAGCAAAGCACAAATTTACTTCTTTTAAGAAATTTTAAGAAATTTTAAGAAAAACAAATACAAAATTATGAACACAGCAAAAATATAAAATTTAAAATCAGAAAGATTTTAAGGGAGAAATTTTTGCAGCCGGTCTCTGAATTTTTTCATTTCCGTTTTTGTTATTTCTTCCGTGATTTCTTTTCCCGCTCCATTTCTGACCTTTATATATTTATCTCCGTCCTTCTTTACTTTATACACAAAATTTTCTTTATACAGCAAAACATTATTCGGTGTTTTTTCAATTTTCATTACCCTTCTGGTGGATTCGTGCTTGTGATTAAATACCTTTTTTATGCTCAATCTTCTGACCATTTTATATATTTTTAAATTTTAATGTGTTTTTATATAAATTTTTATATAAATTTTAATGAATGTCTATTTTAATGATATAATATAAATGTGGGCCTGAAGAGATTTGAACTCTTGACCGCTCGGTTATGAGCCGAGCGCTCTAACCAGACTAAGCTACGGGCCCATAAATAAATATAACATGAGTTTCAAAGTTATGGTGTTTTGACCTTGACAAATAGATAAAATTGGTGGCAATAAAAAACATATTTTAAAGGTGTTTTTAGCCATTTTTTTAAATATCTTTAAAACTCAGGTACAAATAAAATGGACGCCTCGAACAGGACTTGAACCTGCGACCTGCCGATTAACAGTCGGACGCTCTACCAGCTGAGCTATCGAGGCAAAACAAAAAATGGAAACAATAAATTAATTTAATTTTGAAAAACTAATTTTTTGTGCAAATAATTACTATCGGATATAAAAAAAGCAAATAAAAAATAAAATAAAATTTAAAAATAAAATAAAATAAAGTTTTTGTAAGATGATATTGAGTATTGGAAGAGTATGTAAAAAGATTAAGGGAAAAGATGCAGGAAAATACTGTGCTGTTGTTAATAAAATAGGGAAGATGGTTGTAATTGACGGAAAAGGAATGAAAAGAAGCAAAAGCGATATCTTTCATTTAGAACCGATGCCTGTAACAATAGATATAACAAAGAATGATAATACCGAGGCAATAGTTAAGAAACTTGCAGAGGCAGGGATTAACTAACTTTTTTGGAAGGTAAATTTTTTGAAATGAGTTTTGTTTGATTTTTTGTAACTACTCGGGGGGTAGGAAATTTACCTGCAATTTTAAAATCTCAAAGATTTTAAAATATCCGAACGAAGTGAGGTTATTTTCAAATTCGCGGAGAATTTGAAAAGACACGAACGAAGTGAGCGTATTTTAAAAACGCAAAGTTTTGAAAATATACTAAAACCTTTGGTTTCAATCTTTAAAAAATCTGTGGGATTTTTTAAATACTGAAAATCTTTGAGATTTTCAATCTTTAAAAATCTTTGAGATTTTAAAATACTAAAACCTTTGGTTTCAATCTTTAAAAAATCTGTGGGATTTTTAAAATACTGAAAATCTACAAGATTTTCAATCTTTAAAAATCTTTGAGATTTTAAAATACTAAAACCTTTGGTTTCAATCTTTAAAAAATCTTTGGATTTTTTTAAATACTGAAAATCTACAAGATTTTCAATCTTTAAAAATTTACGGAATATTTAAATGAGAGCGAAGCGAACTTATTTTCAAACTTGTTTGTAAAGACACGAACGAAGTGAGTGGAACGAAGTGAGCGTAAAATTTCAAAAAAAAAATACAATTTCAAAATTTATGAAATTTGAAAATACACGATTTTTGAAATCATAAAGATTTCAAAAAGACACGAACGAAGTGAGCGTAAAAATCAAAAATTTACCTATAATTTTTTTGGTGGCTGAGTAGTTACGATTTTTTTAAATTTTTCCGTTTTTAAATTTTTATTATAGTAAATTTGCTAACTTTTTGTATAGTTATCAAATTTACGAGTATAGTCATTTTACTGCAAAAAGTCAGTAAAATGACTATAACTTTTTGTATATGTTTTGTATACTTTTTGTATACAAATAATATAAAATGTTAGAAAAATTATTTACTTCAAAGACGAGAACAAAGATTTTGAAGATGTTAGTACTTAATCAAGACGAGAAATTCCATCTAAGAGAAATCTCGCGGATAGTTGTAACCCTTATTTATGTTAAAAAAGAATTGGAGAATATAGAAAAACTGAATCTTGTATCCTGTGTTTCCCACCCCAGCGTAAAAGTTTGGGCGTAATTTTTAAATCCCAAAGATTTAAAAAGATACGAACGAAGTGAGCGTATTTTTGTTTTTAAGCATAATTAATTTTGTAAATTTTTAAAATTACTCGTCCATTTTTTGATGGTGGGAAAGAAGGGTTGTATCAAAAACGATGAATGGAAATTTAACTTTGTTCCAAATAAATAGAAACTCGCCAATATTTCCAGAAATCAGGAATATGTTTATAAAAACCGATTGTTTTGGTGAGTTGATAAAAAAAAGCGTTAGAAGGGCTAAAAATTGACTTTGCTTTTATTTTTGGATCATTTGCAAGATGTGTTGAAAGCAAAAAAAGCGATATTGATCTGTTTATCGTTGGCGATGTTAAAGATGGATCATTTGCAAGATGTGTTGAAAGCAAAAAAAGCGATATTGATCTGTTTATCGTTGGCGATGTTAAAGATGATGCGTTATTCCTGCTCATTGAGAAAACAGAAAAAGAAACGAGAAAAAAAAATAAATTATATCCTGTGGATAATGCCTCTTTTGAAAGAAAGAGCAAAAAAGCACCACTTGCTCAATGAAATAACAAAAAATCCAATAACAATGCTCGTTGGAGATGAAAATGAACTCAGAAGAATCATCGGACAGGATGTAGGAAAGAATTGAAGGGAATGAAGAACTTCTGAAGAACGCTTTAACATTAGCCAAAAGAGATTTGAAAACCGCAAAAGATGTTTTGATGAGTGAGGATTACGATTGATGTTTGTCCATTGCATACAATGCTATGTTGCAAGCAGGTAGGGCTTTGATGTTTTCTCGTGTCTATCGGCCAAAGGGAGAATATAAGCATCTTGCGGTTGTGGAATTTGTAAGATCCAAATTTAGCGATGAATTTGCGGACGAAATGTTGTTCATTTTCAACAAAACGAGGAGAAAAAGACATATCGTAGTTTATGAAAAGGTTGACATAGTCAGCGAAGAAGAGGCAAAGAACACGATAAAATGGGCTGAAGAATTCATTGAAAAAGTTGAAGAAATTTTGAAAAAATAATGACTCATATTTTCAATGTCGTGAATTTGCTATAAAATTTCAAAAAATTTTGGTTTATTCACGAATTCATAAACATAATTCCTAAATTTCTATTTTGTCCCCGTTATTTAACAGGAAAATATCTTTATTTATTTTATAGCCCTCTTCACATGCCAAATCAATATAAGCACCTTTCATTTCCGTTGTTCCGTGAGAAGGAATAATAATTTCCGGGTTTAACAAATTTAACATTCTTCTGTGTTCTTCTTTTGACGCATGTCCGCTGACATGAACATCTCCGAAAATTTTAACATTGTTTGCTTTAAATTTTGCCTCTAAAATCTGGCGGTTTGCAATGTTGATAGCACTCGGAATTATATTTGAAGAAAATATAACCGAATCATTCTTGTCAAATTTAAAACCTGAATGGACAATCTTTGACAGCGCGGAATGCTCCTCGCCCTGATGCCCTGTTGCTATAATTAAATATTCTTCTTTTCTGTTCTCTATTGACTTCAGGAAATCCATCACGGAGTTTATTTTTCTGATAAATTTTGTATCTTTTGAAATTTTTATTAAGGATAATTCTTCTGCACTATTTAAATTTGAGATAAGCGATTTTCCCATTACTACAACCCTTTTGTTAAGTCCCTTTGCCGTTTCAAATATTGTCTTAAGCCGTTCAATATGTGTTGAAAATGTTGATACAATCGTCAGCCCTCCATTGTCATTGGCAAATTTAATTGTGTCCTCAACATTCTTTGCAGCAACTGACTCCGAAGGTGTTTTTCCCTTCACATGAACATTTATCGACTCGGTAACGAATGCTTTGACCCCTTCTCTCCCGATTTCCCTCAATCTTTCATAATCAACCTTTGCGATAGTAGAAGCATCGTCCAGTTTAAAATCATTTGCATAAACAACAATGCCTTCCTTTGTGTGTAAAACAATCATTGATGCCTGCGGAATACTGTGCGTTACTTCAACAAATTCAATGCTGATATTATTCATTTCAACAATTTTTTTATATTGTGTGGGATTAAATTTACCCCTGGGATAGATTCTTCTTCCTATTGCAGATGCATAAGGTGTTGCAAATATGGGTGCATTAAACTTATTTATTCCTACTGCCCCGACATGGTCTAAATGTCCGTGTGAAATTACCTGTGCAAGTATGTTTCCTTCAATACAATCCGTATCGGGAATAGCACCGACTTCTGCCAGTCGTTTTTTTTGTTCTGTAACCCGGATTGCTTCCGGCTCCACATCATACATCTGAAGAACATCTATTCTTATTCCGTTATCTATCACGACATTATTGCCTTCCACATGGACAGCAGTCATATTTTTTCCGACTTCATTATAACCGCCAACAGCATAAATTTTCATCTTTTACAAATTTTAGGTATGTCTTTAAATTTTTTTTAAATTTTTAAAATTTTCCAGTGATTGCTTTTTTTTCCTTTTTGGAGTGTTTTTAAAATCGCGGAGATTTAAAAATATCCAAATTGTATGAAGTTATTTTCTTTCTTTTTTGAAGAAAGAAAAGTTCCTTTCATTATAATCGCCAACAGCATAAATTTTCATCTTTTACATCTTTTACAAATTTTAGGTCTGTCTTTAAATTTTTTTTAAATTTTTAAATTTTCATTGATCCAGTTAAAAAAGTCCTTATCCCCTTTTTCTATGGATATTGAGAATATTGCAGGAATTTCATAAGAATGGATTTTCTTAATTTCTTTAATAATTTTTTTCACCAGTTCACTTCGGGTTTTTATAATCATCGCCACTTCATTGTCTGTTTCAGTTTTTCCTTTCCATTTGTAGAATGATTTTATGGGAAATGTGTTGATGCATGCAGCCAGATTTTTCTCAATTAAATTTTTACTTATATTTTCTGCTTCTTCTTCACTCCCCGCGGTTGTATAAACAATACTGTGTGCCATTGTAACAAATTTCTGTTTGTAATTACGATTAACATAAAAAATTAGTAACTGTTCAGCCACCAAAAAAATTAATGGTAAATTTTTGATTTTACGCTCACTTCGTTCGTGTCTTTTTGAAATCTTTATGATTTCAAAAATCGTGTATTTTCAAATTTCATAAATTTTAAAATCGTATTTTTTTTTTTTGAAATTTTCCACTCACTTCGTTCGTGTATTTACAAAAATGCAACCCATTTTTGTAAGATTGAAAATCTTATGGATTTTGAGACCGTTTAAAACCCTGTTGGTTAAAAAGAGTTTTTATTAAAAATTTGTTCGTTTTAATTTGATTTTGCTATTTTTAAGTTGTGAAACTTAAAAATCTTTGAACGAACAAAGTGAGTGAAATGATTTTTAGATTTTTAAAGATTGAAACCGAATGTTTCAGTATTCAAAATAAATTTTGAAATAAGTTCGATTCGCTCTCATTTAAAAATTCCCAAGATTTTTTAAAGATTGAAACCAAAGGTTTCAGTATTTTAAAATCTCAAAGATTTTTAAAGATTGAAAATCTCAAAGATTTTCAGTATTTAAAAAATCCCACAGATTTTTAAAGATTGAAACCAAAGGTTTCAGTATATTTTCAAAACTTTGCTTTTTGAAAATAAGTTCGCTGTTGCTCGGATATTTTAAAATCCTTTTGGATTTTAAAATACCCTTTGAATAGTTACTATAAAAAATTATTAAAATTTACAAAATTTTAAGCAATCAGGTCATAACTGTGATTATAGTCATTTTGACATCTTTTGAGAATATTGTTTTTATCCATATTTATTATTCAAATCATAATATGCAATATTGATGTTCAAAATAAATAATTAAAAGTTGAAAAATTCACTATAATTTATATCGGTTATTCCTCTCTGGTTTCAAACGATAACATAATTCAGAACAATTTTTAATATTCACTAACTCTTTGGTCATTATGTTTCATCCTAATCCTCGTCTTTACATAGTAAATTTGCTAACTTTTTGCATAGTTATTAAATTTACGAGTATAAGTTCGCTTCGCTCTCATATTTTGAAAATCACCTCACTGTTGCTCGGAGATTTTCAAATCTCTGCGATTTGAAAATAGTCATTTTACTGCAAAAAGTCAGTAAAATGAATGTAGATGTGTACGGGAATGTCGTTATATGGCAAAAATTTTTAACATAAATTTCATAAAAATATAAAAATCAAAACAAATTGTTAAAAGGCAAAAATTTTTAACATAAATTTCATAAAAATATAAAAATCAAAACAAATTGTTAAAATGATAGAGGAAACAAAAATAACGGAATTAATTGTAAGAAATGCAGTAGATGATTTTTTAAATAATTTAGATGTTGATGTTGTTGTTGCCGGAGGCGGTCCTGCCGGATTAACAACAGCAAGGTATCTTGCAAAGGCAAAAAAGAAGGTTGTGCTCTTTGAAAGAAAATTAAGCATTGGTGGAGGTATGTGGGGTGGCGGCATGATGTTTCCAAGAGTTGTGCTTCAAAAAGGCGGCAAAGAAATTTTGGAAGAATGCGATGTGAAGTGTAAAAAATCAGGTGGCTTGTGGGTAGCAGACAGTATTGAATGCGTGACAAAGATGACTGCCAAAGCAATTGATGAAGGTGTCAAAATTTTTAATCTTGTAAGTATTGAGGATGTTATAATTCGCAATAATGAAGATAATAAAAATAATAAAAATCGTAAGAATAAAACCAAAATTTGCGGAGTCGTGATAAACTGGACTGCTGTTCAGATGGCAAATTTACATGTAGATCCTCTGTCAGTAAAGTCAAAATTTGTTGTTGATGCAACAGGACATGAAGCAAGCATAAGTCATTTGGTTGTTAAAAAGGTTGGAAATTTAAATACAAAAACAGGAGATGTCCTTGGTGAGCGTTCTATGTGGGCTGAAAAAGGCGAAAGTGATATAATGGGCAATACTGGGGAAGTTTATCCGGGATTGTTTGTTTCGGGAATGGCTGCAAATGCTGTTTATGGAAGTGAAAGAATGGGGGCAATTTTCGGAGGGATGTTGATGTCCGGAAAGAAGGTAAGCGAATTGATTTTGAAAAAGATATAAATTTTGACTTTGACAACTCATATAGTTTATTAATCTTTTATTTTTGTAACTGTTCATGCCTGTGTGAAATTTAAAATTTTCACAATTTACAAAATAAAGTTTTGTAAGCATACTAACGAGGTACATATATGTGAAGTTTTAAGATTATAGTCAATATATTAATTTTTACACTCTTGAAGTAGATTAATGAATCGGATATTTGGTGTAAAATGTTGATAGATTCACTATAATTAATTTTAAAATTAAAATATTGGACCGATATGCCTGAACTAAATCCAATGCAGCATCTTAATTACAACAAAATTTTACTAAATTTATGCATTTGTTTGAAGATAACGCATGCGTAAACCAATGCAGTGTTTCTGACTATCTTTTTTGATGTTTTTTCTCTTCTTTTATGGTCATTTTTAAAAATTTCAGTAACCTCTTTTTATATTGTGATATGCATACACAATTCCTAAATTTTTGCTGTTTTTATTTTTAGTGAATCCATGTTAAAAATAATCAGGATTTCTACATATAATTCCGAAATATCTTCTTCTTTCTTTAAATTCCGGATGTGGAAGATTCCATTCATTACAGAATCTATTCAGCTATAATATCCCTAATATTTTGAACTGATTGCCGAATGTTGCCGAATGTTGAATTATATACGGGACTTACGCAAAAGTAGCATGAATCTTTCACCTCACTTCGTTTGGAGATTTTCAAAATATTTGCGATTTTCAAAATAAGTTCGTTTCGCTCTCATTTAAAAATCTTGCCAATTTTTAAAGATTGAAAATCTCATAGATTTTTAGTATTTTAAAATCTTGTAGATTTTTAAAGATTGAAAACTTGTAGTTTTCAGTATTTAAAAAATCCCGTGATTTTTTAAAGATTGAAACCAACGGTTTCAATATATTTTCAAAACTCTGCGTTGAAAATGGTTTTTAATTTTTTTTACAATGTGAACCTCATAAGTCATATTTAAATAAAATGTTTTAGATGTTTTAGATGTTTTAGATATTTTCAAATACTTATATTTCTACAACAAATTAATTCATAATAATTTTTTATAAATTTTTTATAAATTTTTTACTTAAATTTAACTTTTTACCATTAAAATTTACCCTCAAATTTAACTATCAAACTCAACATTCATATATTTATAAATTTAACAATGCTTTTGGCAGAGTCATCTTTTGCGATGGGAACCGTAAATGACACACTGGATGCAGCAACCAGGACGCCTGATGCCGGAGGAATATCTCTTCAGATAATTCTCATTTTCATCATCGTGTTGCTAATATCAGCAATTATATTTTATTACTTTAAATTTTACAAAAGGAGAAATGAAGGAGAAGGTAATGATTTTGGCAGGACATTGAAAGGAGGGTTGGGCGGTACGGAAGGTGGTACGGGAGGTATAGGTGGTATAAGTATAGGTGGCAGGAGGAAATTTAAGATCACCTTTAAGGTTTCAGATGAGAACAAAAAGCAGGTAAATGACTCATTCCTGCTTTTACAAAAGGAAAGCGGCGATATAGAATTCTCAAATAAAATTCCATCAGCAGTTACAATTCCAAATTTAGATGAAGGAAGATATAATATCAAAATGGTAAAGGATGGTTATGCAGCAATAAATCAGATAGTAAATTTAAAGGCAGATATGAATTTTGATGCACTTTTAAACGCTGATAAAGGAAAGTCATACACAGAAGCAAAAGGTCTGATAAAAGGCATTATAGAAGGGATGCCTGTGATTGAAATTTTTGTCCTGACACCATCGGGAATTCCTCTTAACAACGCAAAAATTTTGATAGGGAGTCAAAAAAGCAAACAGGAAGTAAAAACAAACAGCAACGGAATGTGCACATTAACAATTCCCAAGGGAGAATATCTTTTGAGCATTGAAAAGGATTTGTGCGAAAGTCAGATGAGGCATATAACAATAAACATGAATGAAAAAGTCGTGATAAATTTAATTCCGACGACAAAGATAACACCAGAACAACGAAATAAATTACAACTGGCGTATTCTATGGTTTTAAATGCGTATAATGAAATTCACATCGGTTATGAAAGAACAATTCCGAAATATTTTGTAAAGGTTTCTGAAAAGGTTGTTAAGGAAATAGAAAAACAGGCAGAGAATGTAAATTTTAATTCAAATGAGGAGTATGAGAAAGTTATGAATGACTATATAAAAGCTGCCGAAATTTCAATGAATATACTTGCCGTAGGGATGCTTGAAAACAGGAATGTTTTACTTTATGCAAAATTATCCCGGTACGAGAAAGAGATAGAACCGCCTGTGTTGCCCGATGTTGAAAAAATTTCTATATCTGATGCTTACCGCATACTTTCAGAGGTTGATAATGTTTTGATTTATGAGATAAGAAATATAAGCACATATCCGGTTGCCGTGTTGTGGAGAGCGGCAAAACATCTTCTTAACGAGCCAAATGACGCATCAGCACACATCGGTGGAATATTTTTAAAGGCAGCGGAATTTATGTTAAAAAATGATGAATTAAGAAGACGACTGAAGATAACAATTTTGTAAATTTAAATATATAGTGAAAATTTCAACTTTTGATTATTTAATTTAAATATATTACCAATTAATAAATAAGTATTTAAACCAAAAATGGTAAGAAAACCAAAAGTAGTCAAACATATCGACTACGATACTTTAAAGG
>Ga0210035_1000351_pt1 | contig 35870 bp, 28 predicted proteins | sample CryGeymeta201507_FD_183975 | JGI IMG/M metagenome (GOLD analysis project Ga0210035, IMG submission 183975) | Groundwater microbial communities from Crystal Geyser aquifers in Utah, USA - Crystal Geyser metaG 2015-07 (SPAdes) (version 2) | ecosystem: Environmental > Aquatic > Deep subsurface >...
CATCGGAAGGATCGGCAGGACCTCTAAATTTTATGAGAAGTCTTTTCAGACTATCTCTTTATTTAAAGTGAGAAACCGCCCTCATAAGCACTAATCGCAATGTGCGAATTCCTCTGCGGAATATCGCGGATATACCAGGATTGTGTATGGCGGAAGACCTGTCCGACCCGACAGGAATTAAAAATGTAAAAAAATAAAAAAAAAATAATTTAAAATAAAATAGTAAAAAAATAAAATAATATTTAGGAAAAATTTAAATTATTAAATGTAGAAATGAATAAATATAAATGAAGGTAAAATAAATTTATCCGGGTTTGTTTCTACCGCAGCTTATTATACGAGTTCTTTAAATTTCTGCTCCTTTGCAAGAGATAAATTTTTAAGTGCAAGTGCATCAGCCAAAAGAAGCGATGAAATGTGTGCAGGACTTGAACCGCAGCATACCCAGTCCTTTAATTCCGGTAATTCTATATCTAACGCTTCATAAATTTTTTTAGTTGACATTGCATAGTCCTTTGATGTCCCGCTGGCAGAACATCCCGGATAATATCCTTTCTTAAGCATCTTAAATTTTAACTTTAAATTTTGGTTTTTTATTTAAAAATTTTGAAATTTACCGGAACCTTTTTGTTCCAAATATTGTTGGATATTTATTCTTCAAATATTTCTTCAAGCAGTTTGATTTAAACTTTCCAATCGCTACTGTATGAGTTTCTTATCGGGAAACATATTATGGAACGATGAAATTTTTATCGGACCGTGTGTTTTACTCAAAGTCATGCGAACGACCCCTTCTTTTTTTGAGCGGCAGAGGATCAAACCAATTGATGGATTTTCGTCCGGTAGCTTTATTTGCTCGTCAAGAACTCAAAGATAAAACAGCATTTTTTCCACATATTCCGGTTTGAAATCGCCAATTTTGAGCTCAACTGGCACAAGACATTTAAGTTCTATGTGAAAAAACAATAAATCGATTTTAAATGTTTCATCGTCAACCGTTATAGGGTATTCTTCTCCAACAAAGGTTAAGTTGGAAAGGTCGGGGAAGAATACTATGAGATTTTTAAGAATTGCTTTCCTTAGTTCTTTTTCAGAGAACGTTTCCGATAAGTCAAGGAACTCTAAAATATACTCATCTCTCAGGCGACGATGGATATCTTCCAATGGAATGGCAGGTTTGTCTCGTTCTATTTCCTCTAATTTATCTGGTTTTTGAGACAACATGTATCTTTCAAAATATGCTGAATCTATTTGGCGCGGAAGTTCGCGAAAAGACCACCGCTCCTTTATAGACATCTTTATATAAAACTCCTTTTCCTCTATTGTTTTTGTTTTGTTTAGAAGTAAAAGGTTATGAGACCAGCTAATTTCTGAGAACAGTGTTCGCAGTTTTGAAGAATCGCGGATGTATCGTACATTTTTATTATATATTTTGATTTAAGAACAATGTCCTGCTTTATATAGTGAAAATAAATTTTATTTAAATATTGCCGAATCTTCATTTAAATTTCGTGCCAAACTTACGCCCAGTAAGGATTCTTTATGTACTTATAAGCACAAATCCCCGCAAATCCGCCTTCACCGATTGCCTCTGGAATTTTAAGCCACTTTTGTGTAATATCTCCTGCTGCGAAGATGCCTTTTATATTTGTCTTCATTGTTTCATCAACTAAAATTTTCATCCTTCTTTCATCTGTTTTAACCTTTATTTTTTCAAGAAAATCGCTGTGCGGAACATTACCTAATCCAAGAAAAATTTCATCAAAATTTTCAGTTATTGTTTTATTTGTCTGGTTATTTATGAGTATTGCCCCTTTTACTTTGCCATTTTCCCCCAAAATCTCCTTTGTTTCCGTATTCCATAAAATTTTAACCTTACTTTCTGCAATATCTTTTTGATTTTTTTCATTTGCCCTGAATACATCCTTTCTGTGTATTATCGTTGTTTCCGCTCCTGCTTTATCCAATCCTACAGCCCATTCAACTGCTGTGTCTCCTCCTCCGGCAACCAAAATTTTCCTGTTTGCATATAAATTTGGGTATGTGAGTGTGTAATTAACGCCGTTTAAATTTTCTCCTTGCACATTTGCCTTTCGCGGTTTTCCAAGCACCCCTATTGCTATTATTACTGCCTTTGCAGTATATTTATTTTTATTTGTTTCAACCAAAATTTCGTCTGCAACATCATCCCTGGTTATATTTTCAACACCTTCATTTTCTTTTATATCAACATCCTCGTTTTTTATATGCTCAACATAAATTGCTGCAACCTGCTTTCCGGTCATATTTCTAAATCCAAGGGTATTATCAACAACCTTCCAGGGAAAATTATTCACCAGCGCTCCACCGGCAGCGGCAGCTTCAATTACAAGTGTTTTTAATTTATAGCATGCTCCTGTAAGCGCAGCAGAAAGTCCTGCTGGTCCCCCCCCAATAACAATAACATCATAATCCATTTTATTTTGCTTATTTTGCTTATTTTGTTTTAAAATTTATTAGAGTTGTTGTGAAATAGTTTATAAGGGCTATTTCCTACTATAACAATAGATGAACCATATAAAAATTTATTTTTTTATCACCTCGCTGTTACGCTCACTCCGTTTGTGTATTTTTAAAACTCTGCGTTTTAAAAATGCTCGGAGATTTTAAATAAATTTAAAATGATGGAAAAAATTCATAATTGTTGTGAATATATTGTCACATCATTTTCAAATCGCAGAGATTTGAAAATAACAATAGATTGAAAATTATTTCGCAACATATTTATTAATTAAATTTAAAATTAAAATTTATTAGTAATTAGAGTTTAAAGTATTATTAATAATTAAAATTTATAATTAAATATTAAGAAATTAAGAAGTAAAATTAAGAAGTAAAATTAAGAAGTAAAATTAAGAAGTAAAATTAAGAAGTAAAATTAAAATTTAACATCGCATTACAAATTTATTGTGAAATTTATTGTGAAATTTATTGTGAAAATTTTAAAAATTTACGATGCAACACAAGCAAGGCAAACCACATATAATACATACGCTCATACAAAAAACACGAGAAATTTTCCTTTCTGCTGGTTTTGACGAGGTTGAAAATCCCTTATTTATTCAGGAGGAGGAAGTATATAAACAGTACGGAAAGGAGGCACCTGTAATCCTTGACAGGGTTTTTTATCTTGGCGGCCTTCCGAGACCCGATATTGGATTAAGTGATAAAGAAATTGCAAAAATAAAGGAAATCAGCCCATACATAAGCACAGATAAATTTAAGAAAATTTTAAGGAATTACAGAGAAGGGGCGATTGAGGGCGATAATATGCTTGAAGAAATGATTAAAGGCATGAAAATTAACTCAACACAGGCAATGGAGATTCTTGATTTATTTCCGGCGTTTAAAAATATTGAGCCGGTATGCAGCAGAACAACACTTCGCTCACACATGACAGCGGCGTGGTTTCTGACACTTGAAGCCGAGATAGAAAAACAGACAGAATTGCCGTTAAAATTTTTTTCCATCGGATTAAGATTCAGGAGAGAGCAAAGACAGGATGCAACACATCTGAGGACACATTACGGAGCATCCTGCGTAATTGCTGACAAAAATTTAAATATTGAAGACGGAATGAAAACCGCGGAAAAAATTTTAAATGAGATGGGATTTGCGAATATTGTTTTTACCAAAAAAAAGGTGACATCAAATTATTACAAACAAGACCTTGAATATGAAATTTTTTCAAATAATATAGAAATTGCCGACTGCGGGATGTATTCAGGAATGGCTTTGAAAAATTACAATATTCCTGGAGATATTGATGTTTTTAATATCGGCTTTGGGCTTGAAAGGATTTTAATGGTCAGAAACAATATAAGTGATATTCGAAAGGTCTTATATCCACAGTTTTATGAAGATCTGCATTTAAGCGATGAAGAAATTGCCAAATCAATATGTATATCATCTGTTCCGGAAACAGATGAAGGAAGGAACATTGCGGGCAAAATTTATGAAACCGCAAAAATTCATGCCTGTGAAAAATCTCCCTGTAAATTTTTGTGTTTTGAAGGAAATTTAATGAACCGCTGGCTTAAAATTTCTGTATTTGAAGATGAAGAAAATAAAAATTTACTCGGACCTGCGGCTTTGAATGAAATTTATGTTTTTGAAGGAAGTGTTTATGGAATTCCCGGGGATATTGAAAAATTCGGAGAAGAAGGAAAGAACATAAAAGGAAAAGGTATAAAAACGAATTTAAATTTCCTGTATACTGTCTCAAATTATTTTGCGAAAGAGATTGAGAATAGAGTAAGTAAAGAAGGTAAAGAAGGTAAAGAGGGTAAAGAGGGTAAAGTAGGTAAAGAAGGTAAAGAGGGTAAAGAAGGTAAAGAAGGTAAAGAAGGTAAAGAAGGTAAAGCAGGTAAAGAAAGTAAAGTGAAGGAAGGGGAAAAGGAAAAATTTTGCCTGGAAATCAAGATGGCTAAAAGTCCTTCTGATGTAAATATAATGATTAGAGGCAGAGCGAGAAGGTTTATAAGTACGGAAAATAAAAGGATTGTTTTGAAGGGACCTGTTTTTATGGGGCTTGAGGTTGAGATTAATTAAGGATTATATGTTTTGCTTCGCAAAGAACTATTTTGCTCTTTTAATTTCTTCAATAAAGATGCTGTTAGATTTATCTGCATCTCAATTGTTTTCTTCTATATCTAATTCTTGGTTATTTCAGTCCTCTGCAAAATTGCCTTCATCGTAATCCACATAGTTATATTTTTCTATGGCTTTTTCAAGTGCTTCTTTTTGGATTTTGTCTTTACTTCCACCTCAAAATTGCATGGAACTTTTAATGCCAAATTAACCCTAAATGTTTTCATATTTTTAAAACCAGTTTTAAATATTTGAATTACATAAATCCCATCTTTCCCACCATCAAAAAATGGAGGAGTAATTTTAAAAATTTACAAAATTAAGGGGTTGTGAAAAAATAAATTGAACAAGTTATAAAAATAATTATCTTTGCAAAACAAAAATAATTATTTTTTATGGAAACAAAAGCACAAAATTATTGGATTAAAATATTTCATACGTTAAATGAAAGTCAAAAACGTTGGTGTGCAGCCCAAAAAGCAACAGAAATTGGTTATGGCGGCATTACAAAAGTTAAAGCATTAACATCGATGTCAAGAACCACAATAACAAAGGGTATTAGAGAATTAAGAGACCAGGAACAATTAGAGAAAAAAATTAGAAAAGAAGGTGCTGGCAGGAAAAAAATTACGAATATTAATGAAAACATTGTCAGAGAATTAGAATTGATAATGAATGAAAATACTGCTGGCGACCCTATGAGTGCGTTAAAGTGGACATGTAAATCGACCAGAAATATATCTGATGAATTAAACAAAAAAGGGATAAAAGTAAGTTACAGAACCGTTTATAATTTGCTTTCAGAGGCGGATTACACTTTGCAAGGAAATAAAAAAACACTTGGAAACTCCAATAGCGAAAACAGAGACGAACAATTTATACACATTAATAGCGAAGTAAAAAAATATATTGATAATAACGAACCCGTTATTTCTGTTGATGCTAAAAAGAAGGAGCAAGTTGGTAATTTTAAAAATACCGGACAGATATGGAGAAAAAAGAGTGATCCAAAGAAGGTTCACGACCATGATTTTGCTTCATTAGGGGAAGGAGTGGCAATACCTCACGGAACTTATGACATCCAGAAAAACGAAGGATTTGTAAATGTTGGCATAGATCTATATACAGCGGAATTTGCAGTAAATGGTATAAGACAATGGTGGTATTTAATGGGTAAGAAAAATTATCCGAAAGCCAAAAAATTATTAGTCTGTGCAGATAGTGGGGAGAGTAATGGTTCAAGAAACCGGACATGGAAAATAAATTTACAAAAATTATCAGATGAAATAAAAATAGAAATCACTGTTTGTCATTACCCACCTGGCACGAGTAAATGGAATAAAATAGAACATAGAATGTTTTCATTTATCAGTATGAATTGGAAAGGACAACCATTAGAAAGTTACGAAATGATAATTAATTTGATAAGCAATACTACTACAAAAAAAGGTTTAAAAATTGAGGCAACATTAGATCGTAATGAATACGAAAAAGGAATAAAAGTATCGGACAAAGAATTAGAAGAAATTAATATAAAATTTAACAAGAAAAATCCAAAATGGAATTACACAATAAATCAATCAAAAAAAAGAAAAAATAAATAAAGATGTTCAAGTTATTTTTTCACAAAGACTAATTATACTTAACAACAAAAATACGCTCGCTTTGTTCGTGTCTTTTAAAATTCTCTGCGAATTTGAAAATAATCTCGCTGTTGCTCGGAGATTTACAAAATCTTTTGATTTTGAAAATACGCTCGCTTTGTTCGGAGATTTTAAAATTCACACAATTTGAAAATAATCTCGCTGTTGCTCGGAGATTTACAAAATCTTTTGATTTTGAAAATACGCTCATTTTGTTCGTGTCTTTTCAAATTCTCAGCGAATTTGAAAATAACCTCACTATCGTTTGGTATTTTTAAATCTTTGGGATTTAAAAATTACGCTCAAACTTTTACGCTGGGGTGGGAAACTCAGGATAAATGACATTATAGACGCAAAATAAGAGATGATGACAATTTTAACCAGAATAAAAAACAATATATACTCAACAACGGCAAAAGATGCACTTTTTTATAGCACATTCTCAAAATCACAGAGATTTAAATTTAAAATTAAACGTAGCGAAACAAAATGAGCGTATTTTAAAGATTTGAAAAACGCAATTTATAAAGTTGCGCAGTATAAATATGCATAAATAAACCTTACACTCTTAAATTTCCACCCCCCCCAAAATTTCCAAAAATTTCCCAACGCCTTCTTTCGGAATTCTCGCTCCTGCCGCAATACTGTGTCCTCCGCCTTCACCGCCTACTATCCAGCATCCTTCTCTCATCAGATCTCCTAAATTTACTCCTTTTTTAACAATGTCCAGATTTGCCCTTGCCGATACCTTTTTCATAGTTGAGTCCTCGCTGTCATCAGCAAGCCCGACAATAAACTTATCCCGGTTTAAATTTAACGACGAATAAGACATTCCAGCAATAATTCCGACAACATTCTCATCAATTGCACCCTTCGCATCAAAATAATAAAATTTTTTACTTTCCTTTAAGCCGTTTATCTTCAAGTATTCTATTCCTCTTCTTATCATAAGCCGGTGTGCTTCAAGAACGGATAAGGCATTCTTAAACATCTCATCCCTGTCTCCGAGACATATATGAATCCCTATTTCAGGCATTTTTTGTCTTCCGCAGGAATTAAGCAATGTCGCAAATTCTTTTGCATCCCTCAGCAGAGTTCTCTTTTTTTCTTTAAGCAAGGTATAAACCTCCCCTACCAGTGACTTTGCAGCATAAGGGCTAACATTTAAAAACCGGACATATAATGCAGATATTAATTTTTGCCTTTCTTCAAATTTTAAATCAACATAATTAACCCAGCCGTCATCGTTTCTCGGTTTTATGCCCAAAGATAAAAGAAAGTCAGCTGCTGAATTTTCGCTGCCGCTTATGTTAGGTATGAACGGGTCGGTTGCATAAGCAAGCATATATGGCAATGGTCTGCTCTCCCTGCCGAACAATCGTATATCTTTCTTAAATTTGATCACGCCTTCTTTAATCCCGTCTTTCAGTATTTCTCTGTTAACTCCGATCAGTTTTCCCGAGCTGTCCTGCATATCTCCCACTGCTCCGACTATTGCAATATCAACCAGATTTTTTCTTCCAAGTTCACGGGCAACAAAATAACACATTCCGCTGCCCGATACCTCAAAAGCGCCGTCAATACCGAATATGTGCGGATTAACATGCTCAATTTTTAAATTTTCTGTTTTTATTTCTATTTCTGTCTTTAAATATTCCTGCTGGGGAAGGTGGTGGTCAATTATAAAAATTTTTTTGTCCGAAAAATTTTCGCTTATCAGTTCAATCTGCCCGCTGCCCATATCGGTAAATATTACGCTTTTACATTTACTTTTACTTTCAGCACTGATTGTTTTTATTATGGCACTATCCAGTTGTCTTAAAATTTTAAATTCGTAATTTTTTCCGAGAAATTTTAACAGGTCAATGATTATTGCGCAGCTTGCCACGCCATCGGCATCGTGATGGCTTACTAACAAAAAGTCGTTGTTATCATTTAAAATTTTTCCGAAATTTTTTATCTGACTTCTTGTGTTGGCGTCTAACTGTTCTTTGACATTGTGTTCTTCAGTGTGTTCTTTCATCGTTTTAAATTTTACATTTAAATTTTACACATTAATTAAGATAGCATCATCTTAAAATCGCAAAATTTACGGTTTTAAAATCTCTAATCAAGAGGATGTTATTTTAAAATCGCAGGTATTTCAAATAAACATTTCTCCAAACGATTTCAAAAACGCAAAATTTTTTAAATGCACGAACGAAATGAGGGTAACAGAGTGAGTGCAAGCAGGTTGAAAATAAAATTTTGCGGATTTTATATTGAAGGAATTTAAAAATAATCGTAACTATTCAACCGCCCAAAAAACACACTCGCTGTTGTTCGGATATTTACAAAATCTGTTGATTTTAAAAATACACTCACTTTGTTCGGATATTTACAAATTCTCTGCGAATTTAAAAATACACTCACTTTGTTCGGATATTTACAAAATTTCATTTTGAAAATTGCAGGTAAATTTTTGATTTTTTGTATTTTTTTTGAAATTGGACACTCACTTTGTTCGGGTATTTTCAAACAAATTTGAAAATTGCAGGTAAATTCTGTACCCTCTGAATAGTTACAAATAATCAAAATAAAATGTAACTATTCAGCCACACAAAAAATACGCTCACTATTGTTCGGGTATTTTTAAAATTTCATTTTGAAAATTACGAGTATTTTTTTGAAATTTTAGTATTTTTTTGAAATTTTTAAAGGTAAATTTTTGCACCATCTGAACAGTTACAATAAAATTATTATTTATTTTTATATAAGTTCATAATTTAATTTCATAATAATAATTTATAATATTTAAAACAAAATTATTATTTATTTTTATTATTTATTTATATATAAGTTCATAATTTAGTATGTTCAAAAATAATTTACACTATTAAACAAATTCAAACATAAAATTTAAACAAACTATCAAAAATTCAAAATGGAACCTCAAATGCAAAAATTTGTTGAAGCGGTTGAAAAGGAAATAACCGCAGAAGACATTGACACAAATATAGAAGGATGTATTGGGTGCGGAAACTGCGGACATGCATGTGCATGGTATCTTGTAGAGAATGATCCAAAATATCACCCGAAAACAAGGGCAGATGTAGTGAGAAATGTATATAAAGCGTACATTGACCCTGTCGGAAAAGTAAATGCAAGTTTGGGATTGATTAAGAAACCGAATGTTAAGGATTTGGAAGATATGAAAGATGCTATGTGGGCATGCACAACCTGCGGAAGATGCACACTGGCATGTATGCAGGGGGTAAGTAACAGGAGAATGATAAGAATAGCAAGAACTGCTTATGATGCTGCAGGAATACAACCACAGATTGTCCAGAAAATTAAAAATGACTGCATAGTTCATCATCATTCTTTTGGTTCAACAAGGGAAGAGGTCTTTGGCAGGGTATTACCCGTATTACAAAAAGCAGGAGTACAAATTGCGGTAGATGTAGTTGGTGCTGAGTATTTATGGATTTGTTCTGCAATCGGAAATACTAAGGTGTATGAGACAGAGGCATCTATAATGGTAAGTATGCTAAATGCCATGGGCATAAATTACACAATAAGTTCTCAGATTGTTGATACAGGAACTGAAATGCAGGCGGTTGTTGGAAACAGAGCATTAACAAAACAATATCTGGAAAGAATTGAAGAACAGGCAAAGCGACTTCATGTTAAAGGAATACTTCTTCCGGAATGTGCCTGCGATATCAGAGAATTAATAGTTGAAGCAAGTGATGTTCTCGGAAGGCAATTTGAATTTCCAATAGCGTATGTAGATATATTGGCCATAGATGCTATAAACAGCGGAAAAATACCTGTTGAAAAGGTTGAAAAGACAGTAACATATCATGATCCATGCTGGACATCCCGACTAACCGGATATATTGATGAGCCAAGGGATTTATTGAGAAAGGTTGTAACAAATTTTGTTGAGATGACTCCGAACAGAGAATACAATTATTGTTGCAATGCCGGTGCAGGCCCGTTAAGAATGTTTCCGTCAAAAGAAGGGGAAATAAATTTAAGGCAAAAGGTTTCTATACTCAAAGCAAAACAAATTGAAGCAACAAACGCTGATGTTGTTTTAACTCCATGTGCAACATGTTATCTGAGTTTAAAGGATACTGTTAAGGTGTATAATTTAAGAACAAAGGCAGAATCTCTTATCTCTGTTGTTCATGAAGCAATGATGAAGGCATTGGTAAAGTCAGGAAAACAGGATATAGTAAAATTTCCTATGAATTATGATAAAATTCCGGAATCATTTAGATATATTAAAAAGGCATAAAGATAAAATTTAAAAAATAAAGATAAAATAGGATAAAAATTTAAAAAATAAAACAAAAATTTAAAAAAAATTTAAAAAATTTAAAATGGAATTCATCGACTTTATGGCAGGGTATGCAATATTAGCAGTTGTGTTGTTTAGTGTAGGAATAATTTATAAGTTTGGAAAGACATTTTGGCACAGAGCGACAATGAGAAGAGAGATAACTCCAAAGACATATACAATACATCCTGTAAAGCAGAGGTCTGTTTTAGAAGCATTGTATATGGTAAATGTATCAACATTCACAAAATTTTGGGCAAAGGCAAATATGCCGACATTTATGTCACACTTGCTTTATCATGTGGCAATCGGAACCGCTATTTTAAGTTATACTCTATCAGGCATAACATTATTAATGACAGGTAAAATTTGGACACTGTCAATACAGAGTATGCTCCTATATGTATTTGACTGGTTTTCTATGTTCCACAATGAAAACTTTGCACTTTTAAATTCGGCAATATTTACGGAATTGTTCATAACATTATTTATGATTGCTGTTGTATTAGGTATTCTTGCAGAACTGACAACATTAATATTAAGTGCATTGAAGAAAAGAGGAATGATCAGTCCGATAGATGAACCAACAAGAATGGCAAACATAAGAACAAACGGATTGCCAAGATCAACAAAGGGTGGCTATCAAAGAAAAATTATCGGATTAATGGTGCTTGCAATTGTTGGTTCGTTGTTTTTGCAGTTTATGAATGTGCTTGATGAACACATAGCATTTTATATTCACGGAACAGCAGCACTGACATTTATAGCAATTTTTCCATATACAATGCTTTTCCATGAAATTGCAAGATGGAGGATGTTAACCGGGGTAAAAAGAATGGTGAACAGAACAACAGCATAAAAATCATACAAATAAAGGACTAACGGGCTAAAGAAGCAAGGTAGATATTATTTTGTTTTTTAAACCTTGCTTTGTAACTATTCAGCCACCCAAAAAATACGTTCACTATTGTTCGGGTATTTTCAAAATGTTCAGAACATTTTGTAAGATTAAAAATCTCATAGATTTTTTAAAGATTGAAACCGAAGGTTTCAGTATTTCAAAATTTCATTTTGAAAATTACAGTATTTTTTTGACTTTTTAGTATTTTTTGAAATTTTCAAAGATAAATTTTTGCACCCTCTGAACAGTTACAATAAAATTATTATTTATTTTTATATAAGTTCATAATTTAATATTCATAATTTATAATATTTAAAACAAAATTAAAATTATTATTTATTTTTATTATTTATTTATATATAAGTTCATAATTTAATTTCATAACAATAATTTATAATATTTAAAACAAAATTATTATTTATTTTTATTATTAATTTATTTTTATATAAGTTCATAATTTAGTATGTTCAAAAATAATTTACACTATTATAATCAATCTACTGACTTTTTACACTCTTAAAGCAGATTAATGAATCGTATATTGGGGGTAAAATATTGATAGATTAACTATAAAATTATACCTAAAAATTTGGGTGAACAAAAAGTGTTCCCTTTTATTTGACACCTAACCCTTAACTATAATCATAATAAATAATAAAAAATTTAAAAAATACCAAAACGGTTGAAAAAATAAAAAACAATGGGGGAGTGAATGAAAAAGCGAAGATATCTGAAGCAGAAATAGCGGCACATTGGCAGGAGGAGGAATATTTTCCTCCGTCGGAGAAATTTATCAGGCAGGCAAATGTGCAAAGTGATGCCGTATATGAAAGATTTAAAGAAGAAAATTTTCCGGAGTGTTTTAAGGAATATGCAGATCTGTTGACATGGGACAGGTATTGGAAAACAACGCTTGATACCAGTAATCCGCCGTTCTTTAAATGGTTTGTCGGTGGAAAATTGAATGTTTCTTACAATTGCGTAGATAGAAATTTGGCAAAGTATAAAAATAAAGCCGCAATAATATGGGTTCCTGAACCAGAAGAAGAGCATGACAGGGTCATAACATATCAGGAGTTATATGTGAAAGTCAATGAATTTGCATCGCTCCTTCAAGAGCTTGGTTTAAAAGCAGGAGACAGAATAACATTCCATTTGCCAATGGTTCCTGAACTGCCTATATCAATGCTTGCTTGTGCACGACTTGGAATAATACACTCAGAGGTCTTTGGAGGTTTCAGCGGAAAGGCATGTGGTGATAGAATTGCTGACTCAGGAAGTCATATTCTGGTAACAATAGACGGATATTACAGGGGCGGAAAATTAATAGACCATAAACTTAATGCAGATGTAGCAGTTGAAACCGCAAAGGCATTAGGACAGAAAGTAGATAAAGTGCTTGTATGGAACAGACATTACGGTAAATATAGTTCGCCAACAAAACTTGTAGAAGGAAGGGACTTTCTTGTTGATGACTTACTTAAAAACCACAAAGGCAAAATTGTAAAGCCGGTATCAATGCCCGCCGAAGCAGGACTTTTTATGATGTATACAAGCGGTTCAACGGGAAAGCCGAAGGGGTGTTTGCATAGTACTGGCGGATATTTGGCTTATGTTGCCGGAACATCAAAATATATTCAGGATATTCATCCCGAAGATGTATATTGGTGTATGGCTGATATTGGATGGATTACAGGGCATTCGTATATTGTTTATGGGCCATTGGCAATTGCTGCAACATCTGTTATTTATGAAGGAGTTCCAACATATCCTGATGAAAATAGAGCGTGGAAGATATCTGAACGATTAGGAATTAACATATTCCATACGGCACCGACAACTATTCGTATGTTAAGAAAAATGAATTCTAATCCCACGAATTACAACTGCCACTTTAAACATATGACAACTGTTGGCGAGCCAATAGAGCCAGATGTATGGCGATGGTATTATCATATAATTGGAAAGAATGAAGCAACTGTTGTTGATACATGGTGGCAAACAGAAAATGGGGGGTTTTTATGCAGCACAGTTCCCGCAGTTAAACCAATGAAGCCGGGAAGTGCAGGCCCAGGTGTGCCGGGAATTTATCCAATTATATATGATGAAAATGGGAAAGAAGTTCCAGCCGGATCCGGAAAGGCAGGATATATATGCATAAGAAATCCGTGGCCCGGAAGAATGTTGACAATATGGGGAAATCCTGAAAGAATGGTAACAGGATATTATGAAAAGTTCTGCAAAAATAAAGACAGCAAGGAATGGCAGGACTGGCCATATATGGCAGGAGATTCTGCAATGTTGGCAAAGGATGGGTACTTTAGGATTTTAGGTAGAATAGATGATATCATTAATGTTGCGGGACATAGATTGGGAACAAAAGAAATTGAATCAGCGGCATTAACTTGCGAAGAAATAGCAGAAGCAGCAGTCGTACCAAAAGGAGATGAACTTAAAGGCCATGTTCCTGACTTATATGTATCTCTCAAACCTGGATTTAAATCCGGTGAAGAATTAGAGAATAAAGTTAAACAAGCAGTTGCAAATATGATAGGGCCAATAGCAAGACCAAAGAATGTATATATTGTTCCGGACATGCCAAAGACAAGGAGCGGAAAAATCATGCGGAGAATTCTTACTGTTATATCCAACGGCAGAACTGATATTGGGGATGTAACAACCTTGCTGAATCCGGATGTCGTTGAAAAGATACAAAAAATAGTTGTAGGTACTGAGTATTACTGAACAAATGAAGTTAGTAAACATAGTAAATTTGCTAACTTTTTTTATTTTTTAAATAAAAAATATAAATAAATAGTGTCCATCCGTAAAGTATAAAATTTTGAAAAAATTTTAACTTTTTCAAGGTAAATTATTATGTTTTTGACAAAAATTACGGGTTTATGGATGAACACTAAATAAAAACAAAATATAAATAAAATAAACTATAAAATTTTAAAAATGGCGGAAGAATCGAAAAGATGGATGTTAGTAGGAATTGGATTGATAATAAATATATGTCTTGGAGCGATATATGCATTTAGTGTATTTAGGGCCCCTCTCGAAGAATTATTTGACATTGGTGCAACACAAAGTGGTTTGCCATTTATGGTGTTTCTTGCTGCTTTTGCACTTGCAATGCCTTTTGCAGGCAATCTCATGCAAAAGTGGGGACCAAAAAAAACAACCATGCTTGGTGGTTTTTTGGTTGGAGCTGGATGGATTTTAGCAAGTTTTGCTCCAAATGTAGAAATACTAACTGTCTTGTACGGAGTAATAGGTGGAATTGGTGTTGGGATTGCCTACGGATGTCCAATAGCAGTTGCTGCAAAATGGTTCCCGGATAAAGCAGGATTGGCAATTGGTTTAACAGTTGGGGGATTTGGTTTATCTGCACTTGTAACAGCTCCGATAATAAAACATTTAATAGGAGTTGTGGGAGTTATGAATACTTTCCTTTATATGGGTGTGGCACTTATGATATTAATTATATTGTTATCAATACCTTTGAAATTTCCAACAGAAGGATGGAAACCAACTGAATGGGCACCATCAGCAAAACAAGCATCTGCAACCGTAGAACTGAACAGAAATGAAATGATAAAGAAACCAAATTTTTACGCATTATGGCTAACTTATACAATTGGCTGTTTAGCGGGCTTAATGGCAATTGGAATTGCCGCACCTTATGGAACAACCGTTGCAAAAATAACACCTGAAGTGGCAGCTCTTGCAGTTTCCCTGTTTGCGATATTCAACTTTGCGGGAAGGCCAATATTTGGTTCTATAACTGATAAATTTGCTCCGAAGAATACAGCAATAATGTCCTTTGTTTTGATATTTGTGGCATCAGCAATTTTGTACTTTGGCGGGGAAGGAAATGAACTGCTTTATTTCGTTGGATTTGGAATATTGTGGTTATGTCTTGGAGGATGGCTCGCAATAGCTCCAACAGCGACAAAAATATTTTTCGGAACAAAATATTACGGGAAGAATTATGGACTGGTATTTACGGCGTATGGAGTAGGTGCAATTGGAGGGATATTGCTGTCAGGTAGTATTAAGGACATAACAGGAAGCTATTTGGGTGCGTTTCCAATAGTAATGGCTCTGGCAGTTATTGGATTAATAGTGGCATTTATCGGACTAAAACCAACTAAACGAGATTAATTTAGGGGCAATTAAGTCAACCGGAAATAATTTATTTTTTTTATTTATTTTTTTTATTTTTTGAACTTGTCCAGACAGCGAAATTTTTAAAATTTGTTGTCGTTTATTATCCTGTTATTAGTATCTGTCCATAAAATCGTATTTTTGTCATTTACGAGCGAAGCGAGGTTAATCAGTAACTTTGCACGAATTAAGTAATTATTTAAGTAGTCAAAAAAACAATTATTTTTTCCGGAAATATGAGGTGCGACATCATACAAACCCATAGAATGGTTGACCGATTACTTAAAATAGACAAAGTTACGGGTTAATTTGTCAGATAAAATGCGACAATTTGAGTATGGACCCAAAAAATTTTCAGATTTTTTACTTTATAGATGGACATTATTTATCTGTCCTTCATCCACTCATACACCTTTTTCATCCCTGTTTCTACATCATCCGGCTTAAAATTTATCTCATCATTCAGTCGTTTTATGTCAAGATAAATTCTTTTAACCTCCCCGGGTCTTTCTTTTTCATAAACAGGTGTTATTTTTTTACTGAAAATTTTCTCCATAAATGTGACAAGCTCACGGACAGATGTTTCTTTTCCTGTTCCCACATTATACTCCTGGTATTTCTTTAATTTATCAACAGCGGCAATATTTGCCCGGACAACATCATCCACACTGACATAGTCCCTTGTCTGATTTCCGTCGCCAAAGATGACCGGATTTTTGTTATCTGAAGCCCTCCCGAAAAATATTGCAATAACCCCTGCCTCGCCCAATGGATCCTGTCTTCTTCCGTAAACATTACCGTATCTCATTGCAGTATATTTCAAACCGTAAATTTTGCCGAATGCATTTAGATAACCTTCAACGGCAAATTTTGATGCGCCATAAGGCGAGATCGGTTTTATGTTTGTGTTCTCATCAGCGGGAAGGTTTGTCGGCTCGCCGTAAATTGCACCGCCGGATGAAGAATAAATAATTTTCTCAACATTGCTGTTTATTGCCTGCTGTATTAAATTTATTGAACCCCTGATATTTATGTCCATATCATAAACCGGATTTTCAATCGACTTCCTGACATCAATTTGTGCAGCCAGATGAAATATAATTTCAACATCCTTTAAAATTTCCCTGTCAAATTCCCTCAAATCACCTTTATAAAATTTAAATTTGCTACTTTTTGATGCGTTGCTTAAATTTTCAAGCCGCCCTGTTGTTAGATTGTCCAAAACCTTAACATTATGTCCTTGATTTAGTAATTCATCAACAAGATTACTTCCTATAAAACCGGCACCACCTGTAACGAGTATCATCTTAAAATTTTTATCGTAATTTAAAATCGCTCAAAATCTCCTGTTTTTTCTTTCTTTACATTATTTGTTAACCACCTGTGATTTTCTGTTGCCAATATTTCTTCAAGCCGTTGCCTTAATTTTTGTATTTATAATATTCGTAATAAAGAAGAATGTAGTTATTTGTCTGTTATTAATTGTCTTTACAATATAAAGTATAAAATATCATCGTTTTTGTGTTTTATAAAATAAAGTTTGACATCCATTAAATTCCTTTTCTGTATCCTTCCATATCAAGTACAACATATTCATAGTTTAAATTTTTTAATGCCTTTACAATTTTTTCTCTGTTTTTGACAATTAATTCAATGCCTTCAATATTGCATTCAAGCCGTGCAATATCTTTATGGTCTCTTACTCTGATAGTAATATTTGTAATGTTGGTAATATTTGTAATGTTGGTAATATTTGTAATATTTGTAATGTTGGTAATATTTGTAATGTTGGTAATATTGTGCTGATTTATTATTTTGTTTATTAAATTTTCTGCCTTTTCAACTCGCTTAATTCGCTCTTTTGTTAATGGTTCATTACATGGAATTCTTGTAGCTAGACAGGCCATTGATGGCTTTTCAGCATTCATGATCCCTGTTTTTTTTGCTATTTCTCTGATTTCCTGTTTTGTCAGTCCTGCTTCTGCAAGGGGACTTATTACGCCTTCTTCTCTCAATGCCTTTATTCCAAATCTTCCTGTATCTTTCAAATCATCTGCATTTGTTCCATCCACGATTTTATCAATTTTATGCTCCTTTGCAACCCGTTTTAAAATTTCAATGTAGTGCTTCTTGCAAAAATAACATCTGTCGGCAGGATTTTTAAGAAAATTTTCAAAATTTTTATCCCATTTATTTTCTTTATCCTTTACAACTATATGTCTTATCCTTGTTTTTTTTGCAATCTTTTTTGCATTCGCTATTTCTTTTTTCGGCATTACGAAACCGTCAATAGTTACTGCAACCGCTTTTTTGCCTAAAATTTTGTGAGCAGTATAAGCAACAACACTGCTGTCAACCCCTCCTGAAAATGCAACAACGACACTTTTTAAATTTTTTAATAAATTTATCAGATTTTCATATTTTTCATCAGTTGCATTATTTGTTTGGTATTTATTGTTAGTCATTTCACATATTTTATTTTGTTCGTGAGCCGGCCAATCTATATAGAAATTTGCAAAATTTTAAAAATTTGCAAAACACTGAATTGTTTGTTTTAGAAATAATTGGTTTTCTTACCTTCTATTAGTTTTCTTACCTTCTACTGTTTTTCAATTTTGTATCTGGTTTTAATCATCCCCTTTCACATTTTCTTTAGTTATTCTTTCAGATTCTTCTCCGAATTTAACCTCTAATGTTTTCTTCCCCGTCATCTTCATAGAAACCCTTTGTCCTGCCTTTAAGCCAATCTCTTCAAGTGATTTTGGAAGAGTAATAGCATAAGAATGTCCCAAAACAATAATTTTTCTTTTTGTAGTGGTTTTCTTCATCATTGTCTTCATACCTATAAAATCCTTCATCTGTTCAGAAGTGTATAAAATTTTTTCGCACCTGTTACATTTAAGACAATCCAGCGGAATACCTTCAACATTCTCTGTATATGGCTCAAACTCACCACCACATTCACATTTCATTTTAATAAAGGAATAATAAAACTATGTTATATTACAATAACTTATAAATTAGAATAGAACAAAATTAAATAAATTTAAATAAATTTAAATAAAATTAAACAGGCTTAACCAAAATTAAACAGGCTTAACCAAAATTAAACCGATTTAACCAAAATTAAACAGGCTTAACCAAAATTAAACATAAACAATGCGAATATATCAGATTAAATTTAATTTTTCATAAATTTCTGTGCCTATAATTACACCGCGGCAGTATTGCTCTAACTTATAAATATTATTTGTCCTCACCCCCCCGCCATAAATAAATTTCCTTTTAGTTGCTTTGAATATTTCTGTGCACAATTTAGCATTTACATCGGAAGTTCCTATGTGTTTTAAATCAATAGTTATGAAGGGATTTGTGTTGCTCTTTAAAAACCGGACAACCTCCTCAAAATTTCTTCCCAGAATTTTTCCGTCAACAGCATCTATGCTTATAATTGCATCATCAGGAAATTTGTCTGATAAATAGGTTTCTGTTCCCACAATCAAGTCAGTATTTTTCGCGATGGTCTTTGCTGCTTTTTTTATTACCATATATTCTTCAATGCTTTTTATTCCGAAATCAACAATTAAATGGACCTTATTGTTTATAGAAATTTTTCTGATTAAATCAAAATTTTCAGATTTAAAATTGTGCATTATCGCATCAAGGTCGGCAATGTAAATGCGGCTAAATTTATTCGCACAATATTTTCCAGCTATGTCTAACACATCACCAATCTCGCTGTATGTTTCCCTTTCTCCTTTATATGCCCTGACTGCCTTTCCTTTCTTTATATCTATTACAGGAATTATTTCAATCATTTTTAATTTGTTTTGGAAATTTATTCGTAATTATACTCCTCCAAAATTTCATATTTGTATCCCTGCTCTGTCAAAAATAACTGCCGGTTTGCTGAGAAATCCTGATCCTTTGTATCTTTTGTCACAATTGTATAAAAATGTGCAACGCTGTTGTCTTTTTTTGGCCTCATAATTCTTCCCAGACGCTGCGCTTCTTCCTGTCTTGAACCAAAAGTTCCTGATACCTGAATCATAACATTTGCGTCCGGCAGGTCTATCGCAAAATTTCCTATCTTTGAAACAACCAAAAGGTCTATTTCATGTCTTTTAAATTTTTCATACATTTCCATTCTCTTTTTGTTTGCTGTTGTTCCGGTTAGTAAAGGTGCATTAAAAATTTTTGAAATTTCTTTCAACTGCTCAATGTACATTCCTATAATCAGAATCAGGTCTTTTTTGCTTCTGTGATGGGCGACAATTTTTTTTACAATTTCGTATTTTTTCGGATTCTCTGCAGCAAGACGGTACTTTGACTTATCGTGAGCGAGAGCATACTGCAATCTTCTTTCATCATTCATGGGAATCCTGATTTCGTGACAATTTGCTTCTGCTATCCATCCCTGTTTTTCAATCTCTTTCCATGGAGAATCGTATTTTTTTGGCCCGATTAAGGAAAAAACATCTCCTTCGCATCCGTCTTCTCTGACTAATGTGGCAGTCAATCCAAGCCGTCTCTTTGCCTGAATTTCAGCAGTTATTCTGAAGACAGGAGCCGGAAGTAAATGAACTTCGTCATAAATAATCAGTCCCCAGTTTCTTGAATTAAACAGTGAAAAATGCGGGAAAATTTCTGCATCCTTCGGGCGATATGTTAAAATCTGGTATGTTGCTATGGTAATCGGCTTTATTTCTTTCAGTTCTCCGTTATATTCCCCGATTTGTTCTTTGTTTAAATTTGTTTTATCCAACAATTCGGCAATCCATTGTCTTGCGGCGATGATGTTCGGAGTAATTATTAAAGTATTGGTCTTAAATTTTGAAATTATTTCCATCCCTATCAGTGTCTTTCCCGATCCACACGGCAGTACAATAACTCCGCTTCCCCCATAAACACTCCCGCCGGCATAAAATGTATTTACCGCATCAATCTGATAGTCCCTTAATTTAAATGAAATATTTCTCTTTGAGATGTTCAATAGATTAATATTCAAAAATTCCCCGTTTTCATATCCTGCCAGATCTTCTGCTGGAAAGCCAATTTCTGTCAGACCCTGCTTTGTATGTCCCCTCCTCGAAGGATCGATCTCTAAATTTAAGTCGTCTATTCTTTTAAGAATGTATGGTTTTATCCGTTTATGATTATAAATTTCTGTTATTAATATGGAATCATTGCTTGTTAACATTAAAATGCCGTTTTCCTTTTTAATTTTTAATCTTCCATATCTTGATATATGATCAGCAATATCCGTTTGGACATTATCAGGAATGTCATATTTGCTGTATCTTTCAAGAATGTTTATTATATCCCCTGCATTCATTCCGGAAGCTGCCGCATTCCACAGGGAAAGATTTGAAATTTTATATGTATGTATATGCTCGGGGCTTTTTACCAGTTCTGCAAATCTTCCTATTAAGTCCCTTGCTTCTCCATATTCCGGATTGCTCACTTCTATTAAAATTGTTTTATCGCTCTGGACTATTAACGGGTTTTGTGGATTGAACATTGTTATGGATTATGTGTCATTTATTATTTCAAAGTAACTTCTCAATAACTTGTGGGAAGATGATAAAACCAACAAATGTTTTTTGCGTTTTTGTATTTGTTTTTTACAAAATGAGCAGTTACAAAATTTATTTACCACAACTTATTGAGAGCGTACATTTCAAATTTAATTTACTTGTAATAAATTTTAATTCTGTAATAAATTTTCAAAATACAAGACATAAGTTATTCAATATCAAAATTTCGTATAATAAGCTGTAGTAGAAATGAACTCGGATAAATTTATTTTACCTTCATTTATCTTTATTCATTTATACATTTAATAATTTAAATTTTCCCAAAATATTTTTTTATTTTTTTACCATTTTATTTTAAATTATTTTTTTTTATTTTTTTACATTTTTAATTTCTATCGGGTCGGACAGGTCTTCCGCCATACACAATCTCGATATATCAGCGATATTCCGCAGAGGAATTCGCACATTGCGATTAGTGCTTATGAGGGCGGTTTCTCACTTTAAATAAAGAGATAGTCTGAAAAGACTTCTCATAAAATTTAGAGGTCCTGCCGACCCTTCCGATGATATTTTTTGTTTTAAATTTATTATATTTTTTGTTTTAAATTTATTAAATTTATTAAATTTATATTTGCATTTTAAATTTATTTATGAAAAATTTAATGTAAAAGAGGCGGCTCATCAGTCTAAGTACAGCGATAGCTTTTAAAAAAGCTCCATAAGTTTTACATAGATGTAGCCACCACTTATACACCGATTATTACACAGGAATACGATCTACTTTGTAGGTAGGTTATTATAGCAGTCTAATTAATATAAAAATTTTTGTAAAAATTTTTTAAAATGAAAGAAAAATCAAAAGAGGATAAAGGAGTAGAAAAATCAGAAAAGGGCGAAGAAAAAGTGCAAATTAAATCATCATCTCTTGAAGATCTTCCTGGTGTCGGACCTGCCACTGCTGAAAAATTAAAAGAAATGGGTTTTCAAACCGTAGAATCAATTGCTGTTGCATCAATCGGAGAACTTAAAGATGCTGGACTTACGGACACATCTGCCGAGAAGATAATTAATGCAGCAAGAGAGAGTTTGAAGATGGGATTTGAAACCGGTCTTGAATATATGGAAAAGAGAAAGATAGTGGGAAGAATACTGACCGGAAGTAAAGAACTTGATAATTTACTTGGAGGGGGGATAGAAACCGGCTCAATTATCGAATTTTACGGGCAATTTGCATCCGGTAAAACGCAAATCGGATTACAGGCAACGGTAAATGTTCAATTACCGGTTGAGAAAGGCGGCTTAAACGGAACTGCTGTTTTTATAGATACAGAGAGTACATTCAGGCCAGAAAGAGTGATGCAGATAGCAGTGACAAAAAATTTAGATCCCAAAGAAGTTCTTAAAAATATATTGGTGGCAAGGGCTTATAACTCTGATCATCAAATGCTGCTCGCAGAAAAAGCAGGAGAAATTGCAGAAGAAAGAAATGTGCGACTGGTCGTTATTGATTCATTAACTTCACATTTCAGGTCCGAATACAGCGGAAGAGGGGAATTAGCACCAAGACAGCAAAAATTAAATAGACATTTACATTCTTTGCAAAGGAATCTTGCTGATATGCACAATATTGCAGTAATTGTTACAAATCAGGTGATGGCAAATCCGGGAATGATGTTCGGAGATCCGACAACACCAGTCGGAGGAAACATTGTTGGGCATTTATCAACATACAGAGTGTATCTACGAAAAAGCAAAGGAAATAAAAGAATTGGTAGATTAGTTGATTCTCCGTGTTTGCCAGAAGGAGAATGTGTATTTGAAATTGGGGCTAATGGAATTAGCGATTAAAATTGTTAGCCTATTAGCACAATAGAAAAATTAAAATGACTCACAAAATAGAAAAAATACTGAAAACTTTGTTTTCAATCTTTCAAAATCACCTCGCTAATGCTCGGAGATTTTCAAAAACTTCATTTTTGAAAATGTTTGAAACATTTTGGGTGCTGGCCTACTAAAATTAGGATAATTATATGTTTGCTTTTTTTACTATTATTTTTATAAACATTTTTGAAAACGATGGAAAACCAAAATAAAAAACTTTGTTAGAAGCGAACAGATTACTCTCAAATTAATTAACCAAATTTAAAGGGGTGAACACCTACTAAAAAGGTATGTTTGCTATTATAATGATACCGAACAAAGGCAATTTTTTAGAAAAATTACCGGTAAATTTTGTGCGAATATATTATAATGATGTATTAGAGAAATAAAAACTTTAGTTTTCTTACACCCTGTTGAGTATAAATAAGTGAAAAAATAAAAATTTCATTGTGCAAATGGGTTGCCGGCTTGATTATATTTTGAATTCCTGTTTTGGACACATGCATTTACAATCCCAACAAAGAATGGATGCACTTCCCGGCTCAACTCCAAAATTTCAATCAGTTTTCCGTCAGGTGATGTTCCATGTTCTATTATGACATCAGTAACATGCGGAATTATCTGCACAGTTTTTCCGAGATAAATACCTTTCCTTTCATTGTCTATGACTTTTTTATAAATTTTGCCGTTTGTTACACTTGAGTCTTTGTCTAAATTTAAATTTAAAAATCTTTCGTAATGCCCTAAATCAAGGTCGGTCTCTGTTCCGTCATCCAAAACAAACACCTCTCCATGTTCATAAGGATTTAAAGTTCCGGGGTCAACATTCAGATAGCCATCTATCTTAAGCATTCCAACCTTTAATCCGTAACTCTTTAAAATTTTTCCGATTGACGCGGAAACGATACCTTTTCCCTGTCCGCTCATTACTCCTCCTGTAACAACGACATATTTTTTATCCCTTTTTAGAGCCAAAGCTGTAATATTATTTACATTTGGTTCTTTGCTCAGCTCATGTTATTGCCTTAATATTATGTTTATCATATATCTTTTTGTTTAAATCCATAAAAATCCCACCTGTAAAAATAAGAAAAAAATTTTATTTAACTATCGTTAGATAAAAATTGCGTAGCAATTTCATTATCTCTTTTCCTTTTATAAAGTTAAACAAAGGCAACAACTTCATTATAATTTACGGTCTCCTTTCTGTGAAAGGCATGTTTTCGAATTGCATATAACTTTTTGTAGATAAAAGAAGTTGCCGAAGGCAATTTCACGAAATGTAAGAGTGATAGCCCTCAGCCAGATACCTTTGGTTATACGACCTGTTAGGGTAAGGAACGACACAGCGTTCCACCTACTATTTTTATTAAAAGTTTTCGCAATTACCGTATTTATTTGATTTGAAAAAAATTTGCCGTAGAGTGATTATCTTAAAAATCAACCAAAGTATGCTGTTTCCGATGAAATTTTAAGTCAATATTTTCAACGCCAAATTTTTCAATAAATGATTTAGCAAACGACTTATAATTATTTTGATATTTTCTGCTTATATAATTTATATAAAATTCCATATAAGATGAGTTTAGTTGTTTAGCTAACCAGTTTAGGTTCCCCTCAAATTTGATACAATATCCCGCATAAAAAGTATATTCTTCCCTTTCCCAAACAATAAAATTTGGCTTTAGATTCATGCCAGAAGTTAATATTTTCTTTCCAAATGAGGTATCCAATCCTTGTGAACGCCCAAATGCGTACCAAGAGACCGTATTTGGTTTTCCTTTGTCTCTTGCCAAAAGTACCTTTTTTATTGATAAAAAGTATTTGTAAGTTAAAGGATAACTCTCTTTTAATTCATTTTCCTGCATTATTTTATGTTCCCCTTTGACTTTTTTGTAGGGGAAAATAACATATCTATTTTGGTCATCGTCTGAATTTTTTAATACAGATGCTTTTATTATTGGTTTTAAAATAGATGTTTCTATATTAAATTCTCTACCATCTTTTAATCTTATTGTTGCGATGTCTGCTTTTATAACCGGTTCTTTGAAAATATAATAATCGTCTGCCAATGTCGTAATCCCAACATGTATATCTGATATTTTGCTTAAATGAATCCCTCGAGTTTCAATATGTTTAAGTTTTTTTAAAATTTCATTAGAAGTTAGTATCCAATTATCTATGTTTAGATTATTTATATTAACATCCTCAAGATATTTTATGTTGTCTAAATCACCTTTGTATAAGGAAAATATATCCTTGTTGTTGTATTTATCCAATATAGTAATAACTGAATATGTTGTGGCGTTGTCAAAGACCTGATAATGTTCAAAATCAATTAATGTTTTTAGTGATTTACTTTCTTTTAGAAAATATCTTAGACTTTCTCCTGCTTTTGTTTTTAAAAATGTATTAGGGGTAATATAACCCAATTTACCTCTATCATTTAATAAATTATATCCGAGTTCAAAAAATGCTATAAAAATGTCAGTAGAGCCATATTGACACAAACTCCATTCCCTTTGAATTTTTCCCCTTCTCTCTTTTCCTAAATGTTGAATTCTAATATATGGTGGATTTCCAACTACAAAATCAAATTTTTTGAAATATTTTGAGACAATTTCCCTGTTAAGGCTATCTATACACAGTAAATTCCAATTAACATCCAATATGCTATATTTTTTAGCAACATTGTTTAAGTTCGATCTGCAATTTTCAACCGCCTCTTTATCAATATCAAAGCCATATATGTTACTCTCTAATAAACTTTTAATGTTGTTAGTTGTTTTATTATTTTTTAATGCACTATTTATAAATTTATCAACAACCGCAACTAAAAAAGCCCCTACACCCGAGGAGGGGTCAATAATCTTTTTGGAATGTATATTATATTCAGTAGTGTAATTAACATTATCTAATATTAAGTTAACTATTCTTTTTGGTGTATATACAATACCATTAAGTTTTTCATTGGAAATTTTTTTCATCATATTTTATTTTAACTTTTTAACTGACACAATGCAATGAATTTTTTGATAAAATTAGCAAGAGATAAATCAGTGTTTAATGTGTTTTTAATCTCTTCTGACAACTCAAGTTTATTGATATTTACAAAATATGCATTGCCTTTATCGTCAAAATCAATCACTGCAATACCTAAAACCTCTGGTTTGTGAGGGAAATCTAAGTCATTGAATAGTTTGACATACTTCAACAAGTCCTTTTCATGTAAAATCTCTATTTTTTTTAGTTCTCCTAGTTCGCTTCCTGCTGCTTTATCGTAATAAGGAGTATGTCCCCTTAATACAAGAAAATGTGCAAAACCAACACCTATTCGTCTTATATTTGCCGTCTCGCCAAGCAAATTCTCAAAATAATTATTGGCATTTTGTTTATAATTAGAAGTTACAAACTTGAAACTTATTATAGATATTATTTTCTTTTTTTTATTCTCTACTTTAAAAACAGATATATCTACGGTTTTAGGATAATATTTGCCCTCTATTGTATATTCTTTTCCTTCTTCTTTCCCTAAGCTCATTACAGAATAACCAGTTCCTAAATTTGCCTCTATTATGTTTGCGAACCATTTATGAACAGGGATGAGTTTTTTATTACTTCTTGCCCCATAGGTATTATATGCACCAAATGCGTCATTTATTGCTTTTAAAAATTTTTGTTCTTTGCTCATGTTATTGCCTTAATATTATGTTTATTATGTTTATCATATATCTTTTTGTTTAAATCCATAAAAAGCCTTTGCCTGCAAATTTTGTCATTTTCCCAAACAGCAAAAACCCCGGGTTTGTTGTAATTCAAAAAGACAACAAAACTTTTCAAAATATATTTATTTGCTCTTTTTCTTTTTACTTTTCCTTTGGACACATGCATTTACAAGCCCAACAAACAATTCTTCCGGTTTTTCCGGCCGTGAAGAAAATTCCGGATGATATTGTAAAGCAACAAAGAATGGATGCACTTCCCGGCTCAACTCCAAAATTTCCATCAGTTTTCCGTCAGGTGATGTTCCTGAAAAATTTATTCCGTTTCTTTCCAAAATTTCTTTATACTTTAAATTTAGCCCGTATCTGTGTCTGTATCTTCTGTTAATTGTATCTCTGTTATAAATTTTGTGTGCCAGTGTGTTGCTTTTAATAACACATGGATAAGCACCCAATCTCATCGTTCCTCCCAAATCAGTTATTTCCTTTTGTTCAAACAACAAATCAATAACCGGATTTGGACATTTTTTATCCACTTCACTAGTATTAGCACTATCTATACTGCAAACATTTCTTGCAAATTCTATAACTGCCAGCTGAAATCCCAGACACATCCCCAAAAAAGGAACCTTATTAACCCGGCAAAAATTTACTGCCCTGATTTTCCCTTTAATTCCCCTTATCCCAAACCCTCCCGGAACAATAATTCCGTCAAATTTTTTTAATTTTTCCTCTAAATTTTCACTTTCGGCCTCAACAATTTCAAAATTAACCGGAATATTTAAATTCATCTGAATGTGTTTCACTGCTTCCTTAATACTCAGATATGCATCTTCAAGATGAGCATATTTTCCTATAACTCCTATACTTACCGGGTTTGATTTGTTTTTTAAATTTTTGACTAAATTTTTCCACCTCTTTAATTCCTTAAATTTATTTTTCTCCATATCCTGATTTATTTCAATACCTAACTTATTCATTACAATATTTCCCAGATTTTGCCTGTCAAACAATAAAGGAAGTTCGTAAATTTCCGCATCCGGGTCACTGATTACAGATTCCTTTTCAACCCCTCCGAAAAGCGAAATTTTATTTTTAGTATTTTCCCGAAGATCTGTCCCGCATCGTCCTATAATTATGTCAGGATATATTCCAAGCTGGAGTAAATTTCTGATGGAGTGTTGCGTTGGTTTTGTTTTTTGCTCGTTTCCGCTGCTGATCGGAATGTATGATAAATGCACGAATACAACCTTTTCTTTTATTGAAAGTTGTCTGAGTGCTTCAAGAAACACCATATTCTCCATATCCCCAACAGTTCCACCTACTTCTATAATAATTACATCGTGATTTTTGTTTTTAGCATCTTTGTTTTTAGCATCATCATCTTTGTTTTTAGCATCTTTGTTTTTAGCATCATCATCTTTGTTTTCATTGATTTGTTTAATATGTTCTATTATGACATCAGTAACATGCGGAATTATCTGCACAGTTTTTCCGAGATAAATACCTTTCCTTTCATTGTCTATGACTTTTTTATAAATTTTGCCGTTTGTTACACTTGAGTCTTTGTCTAAATTTAAATTTAAAAATCTTTCGTAATGCCCTAAATCAAGGTCGGTCTCTGTTCCGTCATCCAAAACAAACACCTCTCCATGTTCATAAGGATTTAAAGTTCCGGGGTCAACATTCAGATAGCCATCTATCTTAAGCATTCCAACCTTTAATCCGTAACTCTTTAAAATTTTTCCGATTGACGCGGAAACGATACCTTTTCCCTGTCCGCTCATTACTCCTCCTGTAACAACGACATATTTCATTTGAAAATATCAGTAAAATAAGAAATAAAAAATAAAACAGCAGAATAAGACAAGGTATTTATATTTACAAATATGCGCTTAACATCTCTTCAACATCCACACTCCCCTCCAAATTTTTGTTTTTTTCGTCATCCACAATGGGAATTCTTAAAATTCTGTTTTTTACCATTAACTTTGCCACATTATTAACCCTTTCATTTAAACTTACACACTTTACTATTGCTTTCATAACCTTCTTTATCTTAATTTTCTTTTGCTTTCCAGATTCCTCGCTTATATTATGTCCTTTATTTATTAAATCACCGAGCGTAACAAATCCGACAACTATTTTTTTGTTTTTTCCTGCTTTCTTTACCACAGGCATTCCTGTCAAATCAGAGGATAGCATCATCTTTCCAATCCTGCTTACCTCATCTTCTTCCTCGCAATATAATGTCTCTTTCATAATTTTTTCAACAATATCCACATTTGAAACATACTCATCATTCACAAAGGTAGAAAGAACATCTAGTGCAGAAACAATACCTAAAAATTTGCCTTTGTCATTTTTATCAGTAACTACTATTTGTTTTATGCCGTTGTCAATCATTCTTCTAGCAATTGTTTTTATGTCTTCATCTTCCAAACCAGTAATCGGATGCCTCATCAGACCCTTAACAAGTAAATTTGACCTTGATGATGTAATTTGCAGCACATCTCCTCTGCTTATCACTCCAATCATTTTGTTATTTTTGTCAATTACAGGCATTGCCCTGAATCCCTTGTTCCTCATAATTGCTCTTGCTTTTGTAACAAGGTCATTGTCCCTAACAACATCTACTTTTTTTGTCATAATTTCGCTTACTTTCATTTTTGTTAATGGTTAAAATTAATGATAAAAATTTGTTAAAGATATATTATACAAACAAAACGATTATATTTAAAATTTAAAACACAAAATGTCTGAAAAATTCGCCTCAAAAATTCGCCTCAAAAATTCGCATCCAAAAATTTAAGCTCAATATTCATTTCTTTCAGCGTAGTCCCTGATTCTTGACCCTTCACTTATTAACAGATGGAGTTCCGGAGAAATTCTTGCTATGTCTGATTCTGTTATAATCCCAACAATTTCTTTTTTTTCATTTGCAACAGGAAGCCGCCTTATATCATATTTTCGCATCTGTCTTGCTGCTTCATCAATTGTATTACCCGGACTTATTGTAATTATCCTGCCGGTCATTATATTTTTAGCAATTATTTTTTTCGGATCTTCTCCTTTTGCTACAACTTTATAAACAATATCTTTTGAGGTTATAATTCCATTTTTATTTTTGCCTTTATCCCTTCCGATTATTACGACTGCTTCTATCCTGTTGGCATACATTAATTTTGCGATGTATTCTATCGTATCACGAGGTTTTGCACCGATTACTTTTGTTGCCATTATATCCCCTACTTTGATGCTAATCTCTCCGACATTATTTTCAATATCCGCGGTTTCTTCATTGTTCTTGTTTATTTCTTCGTCTTCTTCGCTCCTTTTTGTTTCTTTTTTCTTTGGCATTTTAACAGAAAAATTTAGAAAATATATTAAATTAAATAATATGAATTTTTGATTATCGGATTGTTAAATTTGATTATTTTGATAAAATTTTAATATTAGTAATTATGTCTTATCCATTAAAAATATCATTAAAAATATCTAAAAATATCATTAAAAAGATAAAACATTGGATTTTAATTTGTGTTTATTTCTAATTGTTTATGTTTTAATTTAAATTTCTGATTCAAATTTTAAAATTTAAAAATGTTTGAAGAAAGCGAACAGCCGACAAAATGGAGTATCATTGCGTCAGGAGAAGGAGCGGACAGAATTGCACTACAATATCATACGGGATTTCATAATATAGCAATTGAGGACAGGGTCTTGCTTTTAAATACTGCTGCTGCTGATGTCCATCCTGAAAAAATTTTTGATTATCTTATAAAAAAGGATGTCCATTTTATAGAAATTTCCGAAAAGATAAAGCGAGAAAGAATTTGTATATTCGGTTCGTCTCCAGGCGCCGGAAATGTCTGGAAGGTTGGAGAGCTGCAGGCAAGAGAGGACTTTGACACAATAAGAAGATATATTTCAAATTTAAAAATAATTGAAGGAGATGTAATACTGACAATTAACACCTTGGGGGGAGGAACAGGAAACGGAAGCACTCCTTATTTAATAAATGAATTAAAGTACGGCAAAGTACTGATAGCAGGGCATAAAAATAAATTTTTCTCTGTTGGTGTGCTGCCATTTGATGTTGAACCGCCGCAAAGACATTTTAATGCTATATGCGGGATGACCCGTTTGTTAAAATATCCTGCTGATGGAAAGGAGTGGAAACAAAATACAGACCTGCTGATTCTCGTAAATAATTCCCAGATAGATAATAAAATTATTTCCGACAACTATTCAACTGACAAAATTTTATCCGATGAAGAAAAGTACTATATGGTGAATAAGTCAATAATTGATGCAATTGATATAATGATCGCCCCAGGAGGAAAGACCTCAAAAACAACTGTTGATGTTGCCGACTATTACCAGATTCCAAGTAATCTGGGGGTTTATCATTTTACGCCGTGCATCGCAACTGGTCTTGACCCAGAAATTATAGATACGGAAACCGCAATTGACTTTGCTGTTAAAAATCCGATGGCGCCACTGGATATAAAAACAGCGACGATGGCTTACTTTATCATGCGGGTTCCAAAGAAATATGTCGGAAAACGGTTTTCACAGGAAGAACTTGAAATAATTACCAAGGAATGGGCGATAAATAATATGTGCGGCTCAACAGGAGGAATTGCAAGATATGCTTCCCTTACTTACACAACCAAACAGGAAAATTTTGACATTCTGGTTTTGCTCGGCGGATTTTCTCTGAAGGAGGTTATAAAAACATCCCTGCACAAATATGAAATTTTTTCAAAAGGTCTTGAAGATAAAAACATAGCAGGTGAAAATGTGCTCACAACGGAAGATACATTGACAATAGAAGAAAAGATAAGAAATTATATAAAACACACAGAGGATGTCATAAAGATAGTTTCTTCAGGCGAAGATGAAGGGTTGTTAAAGAAGTGGGGATTTTAATCTGGTCTTAAATTTCAAATTAAATTTCGGGTCATAATTTTAAAAATCATAATTTTAAAAATGCAGATTTCGTTTAAAAACAGAGTATATACAAGTCAGTTGAAAAATTTTGTAAACAGCGAAAACAATGAGGTATTAATTGCGGGATGGGTGCAGGAAATAAGAGACCTTGGAAATTTAAAATTTATTATTTTAAGAGACAGAGAAGGAACCGCACAAATTTGTATGAAGAAAAAGATAACAGGCGACAAGATATTGAAGGAAGTAAAGGAACTAACAAAGGAGTCAGTAATAAGTGTCAGGGGAAATTTATCTGCAAATCCAAAAGCCCCGAACGGATATGAAATTTTCCCGAATGAACTAATTGTTATTTCAACTGCAAATGTTCCCCTGCCATTGGATCCAAGCGAAAAAGCAGTAAAGGCAGATGTTACTGCAAATATAGATACACGGCTTGACAACAGATTCCTTGATTTAAGGAAGAAGGATGTTACGGCAATATTTAAGCTGCGAAACAATATAATTAATACGGGCAGAAAATTTTTAAGTGATCGTAAATTTGTTGAAATCCACTCTCCAAAAATTATCGCGAGCGCATCGGAAGGCGGTACAGAACTTTTTCCGATAGCATATTTTGACAAAGAGGCCTTCCTTGCACAGTCACCCCAGCTTTACAAGCAGATGATGATGGCTGCTGGCTTTGACCGGATTTTTGAAACAGCAACATATTTCAGGGCTGAAATGCATGACACAACGAGACATCTGAATGAAATCACTGCTTTTGACTCCGAAATGTCATTTATAGACAGCGAGAATGATGTTATGGATGTTGTAGAGGGATTAATAAAGACGATTTTAAACGAAGCAAAGGACTCGGAAGAGATAAAAATTTTAAACAGGGAAATTTCGGTCCCGGAAAAATTTCCGCGTTTAAGTTATGATGAATGTCTGCAATATCTTAATGAAAAAAACATAACTATTGAATGGGGTGGCGACATAGACACAAAGTGTGAAAGGATTATGGGAGAGATAGTAAAAGACAAATTCGGAAGCGAATTGTTCTTCATAACAAAATATCCTCTTAAAATAAAGCCGTTTTATACCGCACCGGAAAATTTCAGCGCAGATGATAAATACAGCAGGGCGTTTGATATGGAATATAAAGGCGTGGAAATTTCATCCGGAGGACAGAGGGTTCACATTTACGATTTGCTTGTTGAACGGATTAAAAGATGCAATCTGAACCCTGAAAATTTTAAATTTTATCTTGACGCATTTAAATACGGAATGCCTCCTCACGGAGGATTTGGACTGGGAATTGAAAGAATTTTAATGCAGATGCTTGATGCGACGGTAAGAGAAGTTATATTATTCCCGAGAGACAGACATCGGCTGACACCTTAAAATTTAGTAATTGTGCGCTTAATTTATCAGATATTTATCAGACAATTACCAAATTAAAAAATGGAAAAACCTATCATTGCAGACAAATATGAATAGACATGTTGCAAATTAAGAATAATAACTTAACTTTATTACTTGTTTAAATCCTATCTTTCCCACCATCAGAAAATGGACGAGTAATTTTAAAAATTTACAAAATTAATTATGCTTAAAAACAAAAATACGCTCACTTCGTTCGTGTCTTTTCAAATTCTCTGCGAATTTGAAAATAACCTCACTATCGTTTGGATATTTTTAAATCTTTAGGATTTAAAAATTACGCCCAAACCTTTACGCAGGGGTGGGAAACTCGGGATAAATTAAAAAATAATCGCACTATCGTTTGGATATTTTAAATAAAATTTAAAATGGAAAAAATCAAATCAGTTAAAGCAAGGGAAATTTTGGACTCGCGTGGAAATCCGACAGTAGAAGTTGAAATTACATTAGACAGCGGAATAAAAGCAAGAAGCGATGTTCCTTCGGGGGTATCAACGGGAACTTATGAAGCGCTGGAATTAAGAGATAATGACAGGCAAAGATACAAGGGAAAAGGCGTTTTAAAGGCCACTGCAAATGTCCATAATATTATTGCCCCGAAAATTACCGGGATGGAAATCAACGAAAATTTAGATGCACCTGGAAAATTTGATGAAATGATGCTCAATTTAGACGGAACGGAAAACAAGTCAAAATTAGGGGCAAATGCAATACTCGGTGTTTCAATGGCAATAGCAAAGGTCTCTGCAATGTCTTTAAATTTACCTCTCTATAAATATTTCAACAGGGACTCAAAAATTTTGCCTGTTCCTATGATGAATATTCTGAATGGCGGGACACACGCAAATTGGCAAAGCACTGATTTTCAGGAATTTATGATTGTCCCTTGGGGGGCAAAAAATTTTGCAGAATCGTTGAGATACGGGGCGGAAATTTATCACGAATTAAAGGGCTTATTAAAGGCAAAAAATTTTTCAACGAGTGTCGGCGATGAAGGGGGTTTTGTTGTTAATGTCAAATCAAATGAAGAGCCGATAAATTTAATAATCAAAGCAATAGAGAACGCGGGCTATGAATATTACAAAGATGTTGGAATAGGTCTGGATGTTGCCGCAAGCGGATTCTATAAAGATAAAGACGGAAAATACGAATTGACGAGAGAAAATTTACGATTGACGAGTGATGAAATGATTGAAAAATATGAATACCTCATTAAGGGATATAAAATTTTATCAGTTGAGGACGGACTGGCAGAGGATGACTGGGAAGGATGGCAGAAAATGAATAAAAAAATTGGGAACAAAGTAACGCTTATTGGAGATGATTTGTTTGTGACAAATATTGAACGACTTGAAAGAGGCATAAAAGAAAAGTCGGCAAATGCCGTGCTGATTAAATTAAATCAAATCGGGACAGTAAGCGAAACAATGAGTGCGGTAAATTTGGCACATAAAACAAACTGGAAAACAATAATTTCGCACAGAAGCGGTGAAACAGCAGATACATTCATTGCTGATTTTTGTGTCGGAATGAACATCAAATTAATAAAAACAGGAGCACCCTGCAGAAGTGAAAGGGTTGAAAAGTACAATCAACTGATTAGAATAGAAGAAGAGTTGGGAAATAAAAGAGAGTTTGCGGGGAAGGAAGCGTTTAAATAAAATTTCTGATGAAAATATCACAATATCAATAAAATTTTAAACGATGTTTATCCGTATTTGGCTGACGCCCGGACGAAATTTTAAATTATATTTAAACTCATTCAAACTCATATTATAGTCAATTTACTAACTTTTGATAATATTATTTTCGTTTAAAAATTTTTCTCTCCAGCTTTTTGTATAGCTAAATTTTCGTTCTTCAAGCAACTTCAAAAATTCTTCTTGCGAGTGTTCAACAACATTGTCAAAATTTAAATATTTGGCAAGTTTTGCTTTTAAATCTTTATTTGCATACTCTATCGAATTCAAATCGGGTGAATATGGAGGGAGATGAACAAAATGAATGTCCATGATCTCTGCAATTGCACTTACTATCTTTGCGTGATGAATCTTTGCATTATCCAATGTTATTACGATAGGGCCAAAAGGATTACATTTTTTTATCCGTTGCAAAAAGGACAACATACCTTCTTTTTTTGAAGCGTCTGAATTCATTACTACACTATTACCCACAAGCGTCATAAATCCAAACATCGTTTTTGATCTTATCTTTCCTAATTTGTATTTTATTTTGGGTGTGTTTAGCACTCTTATCTTATTTGGATTGAGCTGAATAGAGGTTTCATCAAGGAACCCAAAAACGGCCAAACCAGATAGGATCAAAGGTAAAAAAAGAGCAAGCTTTTTTTTAAAATATCCTCTGCATTGTCTGGTCTTTTTTCATTCTGTATGTATGGTTTTCCATATGGGACATTCTTTACCTTCCTTAAAATCCTCCACCCTCCACTATATGTATAATCGGTTTCGTGTTTTGTGTTCACATATTCTATTGTATCTTTTATAGTCATGCCTTTTCCAGATATTTCTTCAATCACATTATCCCATTCTTTATAATCCAATTTTGCTTTTGGCCCACCATCAAATTGAGGTATTAATCCTTTATAATTATCCTTGTTCCATTGTTGTAGCCACCTTTCTATAGTTGGTTTACTGCGCTTAACAATTTTTCCTGTGTCGC
>Ga0210035_1000382_pt1 | contig 34194 bp, 32 predicted proteins | sample CryGeymeta201507_FD_183975 | JGI IMG/M metagenome (GOLD analysis project Ga0210035, IMG submission 183975) | Groundwater microbial communities from Crystal Geyser aquifers in Utah, USA - Crystal Geyser metaG 2015-07 (SPAdes) (version 2) | ecosystem: Environmental > Aquatic > Deep subsurface >...
GGCAAGCGGCTGCAGCGTCATTCGGAGGTGCACCATGGTTGACAACACAGAGCAAAGTGCAGCGCCTGCCAGCGTGGGTGTGCAAATCAAACGTCTGTACAAGGTCTTTGGTCCGCACCCCGACAAGGTCATGCCCTTGATCCATCAAGGCATCAGCAAGGACGAACTGCGCGACAAGCATGGCCATATTCTGGGGCTGCGAAACATCCATCTGGACATCGCCGGTGGCGGCATCCAGGTCATCATGGGCTTGTCAGGTTCGGGCAAAAGCACGCTGATTCGCCACGTCAACCGGCTGATTGATCCAACCGAAGGCGAAGTCTGGATCGACGCCAAAGACGTGGTGCAAATGAACCACTGGGCCTTGCGCCGCTTCCGCCGGGAGCAAACAGCCATGGTGTTCCAGAAATTTGCCTTGTTTCCGCACATGACTGTGATGGAAAACGTGCAATACGGTTTGCGCGTGCGCGGCGTGCGCCACAAAAACCGCCAGGAGGCTGCCGCGCGCTGGATCGAGCGCGTCGGGCTGGCAGGCTACGAAGACAGCTTTCCCAACCAGCTCTCAGGCGGCATGCAGCAGCGCGTCGGGTTGGCACGTGCTTTGACCAATGATGCACCGATCTTGCTGATGGACGAGGCTTTTTCGGCACTCGATCCACTGATCCGCAGTGACATGCAAAGCGTGCTGCTGGACTTGCAGCAGGAGCTGTCAAAAACCATCATTTTCATTACCCACGATCTCGATGAAGCCCTGCGCCTGGGCGACCAGGTGGCTATCTTGCGTGATGGCGAGATCATTCAACAAGGCACCGGACAGCAAATTGTGCTCAAGCCTGCCGATGACTACATCAGCAGCTTCACCAAAGACGTGAACCGGGGCCGCGTGATCCGCTGCCGCACGCTGATGACCCCTGGTGTGCCAGTGCAAGGCCCAACGGTTGATGCTGGCCTGGTGATCGAGGAAGTGGCCCGCGTGCTCAGTGCCGAGGGTTTTGACGCTGCCAACGTCGCCAACAGCCGCGGCAAGTTACTGGGCAGCATCAGCATGGGCGACATCATTGCCGCCATGGTGCCGCCCAAGACCGAGGAAGCGGCTGCCGAGCCAGGTTGAAAGATTCCTTGGCGGGGATTTGAACAAGCCTGCAGCAGACGCTGCAGTGGGTCAATGGAGCGTGATGAAGTCAGAAACAGGTTCTGGGTGAGTGGCTCCCCAACTGGAGGACACCATGAAAAAATTTACCAAGACGTTTGGCGTCATTTTGGGGCTGGCTGCGCTGGCTGGCGCAGCACTGTTCTGGTGGACGTCTCAGACTGAACCCGTGCAAGTGCAGGTGTCGGCATCTTTGCCCACCACGCCGAAGCCGCTGCCCGCGCTGCCACCACCACCCGCGGCAGCAGCGGTGAGCCCGCCAGCAATAGCGCACCCCATCGAAGCCATCGCCCCACAGCAAAACCTCACGGTAAAGACCTTGCCGGAGCTGGATGCAGCCGAGACCCATGTGCGCCGGGCACTGTCTGAATTTATGTCGGCCAAAGACATCACGCGTTACTTGCAGCTAGGCCAGTTTGTTCGCCACGTGGTCGCTACCGTAGACAATTTGCCGCGCGAACACGCCCCTGCGGCAGTCTGGCCGGTGAACCCGATGCCTGAGCAATTCAGCACCGGCCAAGGTGACGGCAGCAACCCCTTGGGCCCCATCATGATTAACGCCAACAACAACGCGCGCTACACCCCGTTTGTCAACTTCGTGACGGCACTGGACACCGGCAAGGCAGTGGCGCTGTATGTGCAGCTGTACCCCTTGTTTCAGCAAGCGTACGTCGAGTTGGGTTACCCAGACGGCTATTTCAATGACCGCCTGGTCGCGGTGATTGACCACCTGTTGGCCGCGCCCGTGCACCTGGCTCCCCTGGAAGTCCGCCGCGTTGAAGTCAGGGGGGCGTATCAGCCCCTGCGGCCATGGGTAACCTACGAATTCACCGACCCGACGCTGAACGCCCTGTCGGCAGGGCAAAAAATGCTGTTGCGCACCGGGGCTGTCAACCACCAGCGTTTGCGCACCAAGCTGATGGACTTCAGGAAGCACCTGACACAAGCCGCGCTGGCCGCGCTGGCCACACCCGCCCAGCCCCAGCCGCAGTAACACGATCTGAGCGCGGTGTTTGCTGCTGCTGGCAGCGCCATTTTTTTCCCAGGCACACCCGTGCCGGTTCAAGGAGACTCTTCATGTATTTGACGCATCGACAACATCCAACCATTGCCAATCACCAATTGGTACTGGCCACCGATCTCGACGGCACGCTGCTGGCAGGCACACAGGAAAACCGCCGACGTATTCGCGATTTGTTCAGCGGTGGGCTGGTTGGCGCCAAGCTGATTTACGTCACCGGACGCGGTCTGGAGTCGATCATTCCACTGCTGAGCGACTCGACCTTGCCGCAACCGGACTACATCATTGCCGATGTCGGTGCCACCGTGGTGCATGGTGACTTGCGCCCGGTAGACCCGCTGCACCACAACATTGCCGCGCTCTGGCCCGGCTCACAAGCGGTGCTGCAGCAACTGGCTCCTTTCGCGGGGCTGGAGCGGCAAACGGTGCCACAGGAGCGGCGTTGCTCGTTTTTTATCCGCGAAGGTGGCATCACCGCTGAGCTGCGCGCCGCGGTGGAGGCTCTGGACTGCGACCTGCTGTGGTCGGCCGGGCGATACCTTGACGTGCTGCCACGCGGTGTCTGCAAAGGCAACAGCCTGCGCGCCTTGGCGATGGCCGAGGGGTTTAACCTGGACGCGGTGGTGGTCGCAGGCGACACACTCAATGATTTGTCGATGTACACCGCCGGTTTCAAAGGCATTGTGGTCGGCAGTGCAGAACCCGCCCTGATTGAAAAGGTGCGTAAATTGCCGCGTGTTTTTATTGCCAAAGCCGAGGGCTGCGGCGGTATTCTGGCTGGGCTGGCGCACCATGGCACGCAAATTGAGAGCACACCCATGGCGCAACACCGCATGAATGAGCGCGGCGATGCCGAACTGGTCATGGTCTACCACCGCCCCCCGTTTGACGAAGTGGTGGAAGACGGCGTGCTCAAGCACAAACGCCCGAAAAGTCCCAACGGCATCATTCCGACGCTGCTGGGGTTTTTTGCGGGTGCGCACAAGGGCTCCTGGGTGGCCTGGTCGATGCAAGACAGCCGAACCCCCGCAGATTTTGTGTGTCATGTACCCGTGGATGCCAAGCATTACCCCAAACTGCAAGTGGCGCGCATTGCCTTGACTGCGGATGACGTGGATGTCTTCTACAAGAAGTTTTCCAAAGAAGCGTTCTGGCCAATCATTTTTTCGTTCCCCGACAAGGCCGAGTTCAAACAAGCACACTGGGAACGTTACCTGGAGGTCAATCGCATCTTTGCCGAGCAAACCGCACGAGAAGCGGCCGAGGGCGCGGTGGTGTGGATCCATGACTACAACCTGTGGATGGTGCCGGCCTTTTTGCGCCCGCTGCGCCCTGACCTGCGCATTGCCTTTTTTCACCACACCTCGTTTCCATCCAGCGACATCTTCAACATCTTGCCCTGGTACCGCGAGATCATTGGCAGCCTGCTGCAATGCGATTACGTGGGCTTTCACATCCCGCGTTACGTCGAGAATTTTGTGGATGCAGTGCGCTCCTACACCCCGGTAGAGGTGCTCGAGACCGTGCCCTGCGCACCGCGCTTCATCACCTATGGCTGCGCCCTGGGTGTAGACAGCATGACCACCGCGATTGAAGTTGGCGGCCATCGGGTGGCGCTGGGGGCACATCCGGTGGGTATTGACGTGCAGTTGATCGAACAGGTCATCATCAAACCTGCGGTGCAAAAGAAAATCGCCCGCATCAATGCACTGCTGGACGGTGTCAAAGGCATTGTCTCGATCGAGCGGCTCGACTACGTCAAGGGTTCGCTGGAAAAGCTGCAAGCTTTTGAGCGTCTGCTGGAAGAACACCCGGAGCTGCTGGGCGGCGTGACCCTGCTCAACATCATCACGCCGGCGGCACCTGGCATGGAAATCTACGAGACGCTGCGCACCGAGGTGGATCGCATTGTGGGGCGCATCAATGGCCGTTTCTCCACGCTGGAGTGGACACCGGTGCGTTACTTTTACCGTTCTCTGCCGTTTGAAGAGGTCGTGGCGCATTACGCCGCTTGCGATATTGCCTGGATCACACCGCTGCGCGACGGACTCAACCTGGTAGCCAAAGAGTTTGTCGCCACCAAAAAAGCAACGGGCACAGTCGGCGTATTGATTCTGTCCGAATTTGCCGGCGCTGCAGTGGAGTTGCACGGTGCCTTGTTGACCAACCCTTACGACGCCAACTCGATGTCCAAGGTGCTGCACCAGGCACTCACCATGGGTGCCGATGAGATGGCCTACCGCTGCCAGCGCATGGCGGCCATCGTGACCGACAACGACGTAGCCAATTGGGGAAGTGAATTCATGCGCGCGGTGCAAGCCACCCGCGTGGAATGAACCGAAATTGTCCATTAGGCGGTGCTTTGCACCTGTTTGAGCGCTGGCGGTCGCTTTGCGGTCATTTTGAGCGTCTGTTCGGTGTTCATAGCCCTGCTATGAACGCCTCACAGCCACCCAAACTGCCTCGCAAATCGGCTCGCCATCATCTCAAACCCTAATGAACAATCTCGGTTGAATTTTTTTGACAGATTAATGTTGAAAGGAATGCAATGCTCAAAATGAAACGTGTGTCCGGTTTTCTTGTTGCGGTGACACTGGCGACGCTGGCTGTGGCTGGGCAAGCCAGGGAAATGGTCAGTATTGACCGACCCCAAGTCAATCTGCGCTCCGGGGCAGGCACCGAACACCATGCCGTGTGGAAACTTAGCCAGGGTTATCCACTGGAAGTGACCGGGCGCCAAGGCAACTGGCTGAAGGTGCGCGACTTCGAACACGATACCGGTTGGGTCTACCGGCCACTGGTGAGCAAAAAACGCCATGTGATCGTGAAGGCAGCCGTGGCCAACCTGCGCCGCACACCCAGCACCCGCAGCCCCATTCTTGGCAAGACTGAGTATGGCGACGTGCTGCGCCACCTTGAAAAGCGCCCAGGCTGGATCAAGGTGGAGCGTGACGACGGGCTTACCGGCTGGATCGCACGCCACCTGCTGTGGGGCTGGTGAGACCGGCATGCACACCCATCGCGCCAAACGCCTTGAAGCTGACCTGGTGGTCGTCGGCATGGCTTATTTTGAAGTCTTTGTGCCGCCACACGTGCGCCCGGCGCCCGGCGAAGAAATCTTTGTTGACGGCATGGTGCTGGCCTTGGGTGGCGCGCTCAACACCGCCTCGGTGGCTGCGGCATTGGGCTTGAAGGTGACACTGTGCCTGCCCATGGGGGAGGGTCTGGTTGATCAGGCCGTGAGGTTGCTGGCGCAGCGTCTGGGCATCACGCTGATGCCGCTGCCCGCACCCGACAACCCGGCTATCTCACTGGTGTTCTCCGAGGCACAAGACCGTGCTTTTGTCAGCAGCGCCGCGCTGGATGCGTTGTGCGCCGTCCAACACCTGCCTGCCAGTACCTGGGTGCATGTACCCGGGCTGGAAGAAGCTGCCCGCCTGCAAGCGCCTCTGGCTCATGCCAGGCAGCAAGGCGCACGCCTCTCGGTCAGTGGCAGTTGGAGCCCGGCGCAACTTGCCCGGCTCGGCTCACAGCAGGCGCAGCCTTGGGATCTGTTGGTGCTCAACGAGAAAGAGGCGCAAGCCTGTGGCAATGCGCAAAATGTTCCAACCAAGCTGTCCAAAGCAGCCCACTCTGTGCTGGTAACCCGCGGGATGGACGGCGTGACCGGCACATTGAACGGCACGCCGGTTCAGCTACCGGCCCTACCTGTGCACGTGCAGGATGCAACCGGCGCTGGCGATGCTTTTTGCGCTGGCTTGATCGCCGCCCTGGTGCGCCACGCGCCCCCCCTTGACGCGGTGCAGCTCGGCATCCGTGCCGCTGCCCTGATCTTGCAACAAACCGGAGGTGTGGCCATGTGCACCCAGGCCTTCGCCAACTTGAGACCCAACCACTGATGCAAACCTTGACTATTTTGGGTGGCGGCAGCGCCTACACCCCCGGCCTGCTGCAGGCCCTGATTGCCCATGCCGGTACGCTACCAATCCAAACCGTGCGTTTGTACGATACCCATGCCGAACACCTGAGCATTGTGGCGCGCCTGGTGACGGCCATGGCACGCCACGCCGGGGCGTTTCAGATTGAAGTTGCCCCAACGCTCGAAGGCGCGGTAGCAGGTGCCGACCTGATTCTCAATTCCACCCGACCCGGCGGTCTGGCCGCACGGCGCATTGATGAAACCTTGCCGCTTGAATTTGACATACCCGGTCAGGAAACCGTGGGGCCCGGCGGCTTTTTCTTTGCGCTGCGCTCGGTACCCGAAGCTTTGCGGGTGGCCAACGCGGTGCAAGCGTTGGCGCCGCACGCCATCGTGCTCAACTACACCAACCCCAGCAACATCGTCACCCAGGCGTTGGTCGACCGCGGTGGCATCAACGTCATTGGTTTGTGCGACCAATCCGATGAAGACCTGCAGACCATCTGCCATGCGCTGGGGCTGCCCTCTGACTACAGCTTTCAGTGCAACGGGCTCAACCACGCCACCTGGTACAGCGACATCCTGATCCAGGGCCAGCCACTGACCGACCACCTTAAACCCCTGCCAGCGCCCGATGGCCTTGACGAGGAACACAAATTGCGCTTTGAGCTGTCACTGGCACTGGCGCGGCAAAACCCGGGCTTCTGGCCGAACTCGTACCTGCCTTATTACCGTTTCCCTAAACTGTTTGTCGCGCAAGCGCGCCAAGTTGGACCGCGCAGCGACGTAGTGGCAGCTTCGTTGGCCAGGTACTACGACCATTTTGCCAGCGAAGGACAAAGCGCCACACCACAATTACGCTGGTTTCGGGGCTCAGCCGGTTTCGGTGATCTGGCAGTGCGCGTCATTCAGGCACTAACCTCACAGATACCGCAAGAACTGGTGCTGAATTTGCCCAACCTCGGAGCCACGGATGCCTTTGTGCCCGACACCGTCATCGAGACCCGTGTGCGGGTGTCACGCGCTGGCATTGAACGCTTGCCAGCGCCGCCCATACCCTTGGCCTACAGACGACTGGCCACCGAGCTTGAACAATACCAACGCCTGAGCGCTGCCGCTGCCGCAAGCGGTGACCTGCAAGCACAAACCAACGCGCTGGCCGCGAACCCGCTGGTTGCCCATCACACACTGGCAAAGCGCATGCTCGAACGTGCCAGCGCGAGTTATGACACCCTATTACGCACGACCCTATGAAGACACAAGCCTTACTGGACGCCATCGACTGGGACAGTTTTGAACGGGTGGTGATCTTGTCGCCGCACCTGGACGACGCGGCGCTGAGCTGTGGCGCCTTGCTGTACACCTTGCGCGACCGGATTTCCACCTTGGTGGTCAGCGTCAGCTGTGGCACCTCGCGTCGCCAGCGCTCAGACGGCAGCCGCACCATTGAGCGCCGCCAGGGTCATGTGAGTTCGCGCATTCGTCGCATGGAAGACATTGCCGCCATGCGCTGGGTCAATGCAGATTTTGTCCATCTGAGCTTTGCCGATGGCATCTACCGCCGCAGCCCCCTGACCGGCAAACTGATTTACCGCAGTGCCCGCGAGCGCTGGGTAACGCCGCGTATCGACGACATGGCGCACATGGAAGAGCTTTACCTGGTGCTGCGCCGCCTGTGCCTGGATCTGGGTCGCATTCTGCTGATCAGCCCGATGGGCATCGGCCACCACGTTGACCATCAAATCGCTGCACAGGTGGCGCAGCGCCTGGCCGCCAGTGCTGCCGGTGCCGAACTGTTGTTTTACGAAGACTTTCCGTACGTGGCCGATCCCAACGTGGGGCGGGGCGACCAGGACAACCCGCTACAGGCATTGCAGCGCCTGCACATGAGGCCCGTCAAGCGCTTTGCGCTGCCTGTCGATGTGGATGCCAAAGTACAGCTGCTGCTGCACTACGCCACGCAGCTGCCGCCGCTCTTTGGTGACGAAACCGGTTTGCGCACGCGCATTGCTAACCACCAGCACATTCACCTGCCCAGCGAGTTTTACTGGCAGGCGACTGCTGCCCAGCCACCCATTCCACCGGAGAAATGACATGTTGAAAAGTCACATGGCAGAAGAATCAGCCAGCACACCCGAGATGCTGCGCACGCAAGCCGTGCGCTGGCAACAGGAGGCTGCGCAGGTGCGCGTCCTGGCGGCCAAACGCCCCACCACGGTGCTGCTGGGGCGCGGCAGCTCAGGCAACGTGTGCTCGTTTGCTGCTTATTTGTTTGCGCTGCAAACGGGTCGCCAGCCCATTGAATTTCGCCCCTGGCTGACGACACAAGCCTTGCCTGAAGCCGACTGGCGCGATGCAGTGGTCTACGCCTTTTCCTACTCCGGCAAGTCCACCGACATTGCCGCCAGCGCCGAATGGCTGGGTGCGCGTGGTGCGCTGGTGGTGGCCATCTCGCAGGCGCAAGCCAACTCTGATGCACATCTGCTCAAACCGGCACAGCACCTGATTCACCTAGGCTGTGGGCCTGAGCAGGCTGTGCCGGCCACCAAAAGCGTGATCGCCCAGCTGTTTGTGGCCGCAGCACTGGCGGGTTATGACATCTCGCTGGCCGCCGAACAATGTGCCGACTGCATGGTGCAAATCGAGGCTCATGATGTGCCCGCCAGCCTGGCCACGTTTCTGGCAGGCGCACGCACCGTTACCTGGCTGGCGCGCGGCCCGTCCTTGGGCGGCGCACTGGAGGCGGCGCTGAAGATGCAGGAAAGTGTGGGCATCCCGGCCTTTGGCTACTCCACCGCCGAGTACCTGCACGGCCCCATTGCGGCCGCCAGCCCCGCCGACCGGGTGGTGTTGTTTACCGCCTCGGACGAGCCGATGGAAACCAAGCAAGCGGTCGCCGCAGCCTTGTTGGCTCGCGGCGTGCCGTTTCTGTGTTTGGGCTGCGCCGCAACACCCGATGCACAATTGCCTCTGCCTTACCCCGAGGCGCGTTGGGCGCGCACCGCCATCCTGGCTTATATCGCGCAACGCACCTGCGCCGTGCTGGCTCAGCGTGTGGGCATCGACCCTGATGTTCACCCCGCACTGCGCAAGATCACGCAAACACTTTAAAACAATTCACTCATGTTTAGAGAACTCATCAACACCAACACCCTGCAAGACTGGACCTACGCGCTGATCGCAGCCGGCAGTTTTATCGCCGTATTGCATGTGCTGCGGCGCATTGTTTTGCATCGGCTGGCGCGCATAGCCAAACAGACCGACACCGCTATCGATGACTTTTTGGTCGAGGTGCTTTCTTCCACGCGCATTTTTTTGGCAACCATCATCGGGCTCTATGTGGGCACCCATTTTCTGACGTTGCCGACGACTCTGGCCAAAACAGTTGACCGTATTTTCATGGTGGCGCTGTTTCTTCAGGTTGGGTTTTGGTTCGCTCGTGGTTTGAGTTTTTGGTTGCATCATTACTTCATGCAAGGCGACAAAGAGGATGAAGGCTCGCGGCGCATGAGCCTGTCGCTGCTGTCTTTTCTGGGCCGCGTGCTGATCTGGATTCTGGTGCTGTTGCTGATTCTGGACAACCTGGGCATCAACGTCACCACGCTCGTAGCCAGCCTGGGCATTGGCGGTATTGCGGTGGCACTGGCAGTACAAAACATTCTGGGCGATTTGTTTGCCTCACTCTCGATTGCCATCGACAAACCGTTTGTGATTGGTGACTTCATCATTCTGGGCGAAGAAATGGGCACGGTGGAACATGTGGGTCTGAAGACCACCCGCATCCGCAGCCTTGGCGGCGAGCAGATCATTTTGTCCAACAATGATTTGCTGCAAAGCCGCATCCGCAATTACAAGCGCATGCAAGAGCGCCGTATCGTCTTTGCCGTGGGCGTCACCTACGACACCCCTGCCGACAAACTTGAACAGATTCCAAAGCTGATTGAGCAAGCCGTCGCGCAACAAGACAACGCGCGCTTTGACCGCGCACACTTCAAGGGCTTGGGCGCTTTTTCGCTGGACTTCGAGACGGTGTACTACGTGCGGCTGCCCGATTACGGCGTGTACATGGACGTGCAACAAGCCATTAACCTGCAACTGGTGCGTAGCTTTGCCGAGCAGGGCATTGAATTTGCCTTCCCAACCCAGACGCTGCACCTGAACCACAGCGCGATCCCGGGTATGCCCGATGCAGCCGCCCCAGCAGGGGTTGCACACCCCAGCTAATTTTATATGTTTTAGGCCTCTAGCCCTTATGTAATAAGGGCTAGCAGCTATTCTTTAAATAGCATTCCTGGCATTAGGACATCACCACTTGGGCATGCGCTGCTGCGACGCGATCGCCCTGCGGGTCACCCAGCCAATCGACAGCCCTTGCACCAGAATCGAAAATGCCACCACGCAGTAGGTCAGCCCGACAACGGTATCGCGTGCCGGACCCAGCGGCAGCGACAACGCCAGCGCCACCGAAATGCCCCCGCGCAGGCCGCCCCAGGTCAACACTTGCCAAGCCCCCTGAGGCAGTCGGAACAAACCGCTGGCCCAACGCACCGGCAAGCCCACCGTGAGCAAGCGCGCCAGCAGCGTCACACTGCCCGCCAGCGCCGCTGCCAGCATGATGTGGGTGTTCAGGGTGATCAACAACACCTCCATGCCGATCAACACAAACAGCACGGCGTTCAAGATTTCGTCGATCAACTCCCAAAACATGTCTACATAGCGCCGGGTGGTTTCTGACATGGCCAGCGCACGGCCATGGTTGCCAATGATCAGCCCGGCCACCACCATCGCCAACGGGCCCGACACGTGCAACTGGTGCGCCAGCGCATAGCCGCCGATGACAGCAGCCAAAGTCAGCAGCACCTCCACCTCATAACTGTCGACACTGCGCAGCAGCGCAAAACTCACCGCCCCCAGGGCAAAACCCAGCAGCAAGCCGCCGCCCACTTCGTGCAGCAACAAGTTACCGGCCTGGCCCAGCGTGGGCGCGCTGCCACTGGCCAACATGCCCAGCAGCAGGGTAAAAATCACCACGCCCACGCCGTCGTTAAACAAGGATTCGCCGGCAATCATCAGCTCCAGCTCTTTCGGGGCGCCTGCCGATTTCAGAATGCCCATCACCGCAATCGGGTCGGTCGGGGAAATTAGCGCGCCAAACAGCAGGCAGTAGATCAGCGGCAACTGCAAGCCAATCCACGGCAGCGTCCAATACACGCCAAAACCCACCGCCAATGTGGACAACAGCGTGCCCAGCACCGCCAGCGTGGCCACCTGCCAGCGAAACGCCTTGAGTTCACTCAAATCAATATGCAAGGCACCGGCAAACAACAACAGTGACAACATGCCTTGCATCAGCACTTCAGAGAAATCGATCGACTGCAATAACGAGGTTTCATACACGCGCAGCGCATGCGCCACCCCGACCGAGTCAAGCAGCACCAGACCCAGCGAAAACACCAGCGCGGTCACCATCACCCCAATGGAGGTTGGCATCTTGATAAAGCGGTGGTTCAGATACGCCAGCAAGGCGGTAATGACGAGACAGGTAGCGGCGATATTGAGCATTTGATCGATTCAGAATTTTGGCATTCGAGCGCATGGCGCGAAAGAGGTGAGAAGACTCGCATAATAAACAGCGTTATGAAGCTTGCCTTGATTGCCTCACGCTCGCGCCGACAGTGCCTGGCCGCACTGGCTGGCACCATGACCCTGCCTGGGGCGGGCTGGGGTAACACGCGCCCGGACATCACCCTGCGCTTTTCCCACGTGGTGGCCGAAGAAACCCCCAAAGGCTTGGCGGCCAACCGCTTCAAGGTGCTGGTCGAACAACGCTCAGGCGGGCGCATCGGTGTGCAGGTGTACCCCAACGCCCAACTTTATGGTGACCTGGACGAAATGCAGGCGCTGCAACTGGGCGCGGTGGACATGGTGGCTCCGTCATTGTCCAAATTTGGTCGCATTGGACTGCCCGAGTTCGAGCTGTTTGACTTGCCGTTTTTGTTCGACAACCTGCAAGCCGTGCGGCGCATCACCCAAGGGGCACTGGGACAAAAATTGTTGGCTGGGCTGCAACGTCAAGGCTTGGTGGGCCTGGGGTTTTTTGACAATGGTTTCAAGCAAATGAGCGCCAACCACCCCTTGCTGGAACCCAAAGACTTTGTGGGTTTGCGCATGCGGGTGCAGGCCTCACGCGTGATTGCGGCGCAAATGCGCGCCCTGGGTGCACGCCCGGTGACGCTGGCCTTCAGCGAAACCCGCCAAGCCCTGGCCAGCGGCGTGGTCGATGGCACGGAAAATCCGGTGTCGAATTTTTGGACACAGAAAATGCACGAAGTGCAAAGCGATTTGAGCCTGACCGAGCACGGCTACCTGGGCTATGCGGTGGTGACCAACCAGCGCTTCTGGCAAAGCCTGGGCAACCCTGACCGCGAACTGATAAACCAGGCGCTGCAGGAAGCGCTGGCTTTTGCCAACCAGATTGCCGATACGCAAAATGACCAGGCGCTGGCGGCATTGCGTCAAGCGCAAACCACCCGCATCCACACCCTGAGCCACGCGCAGCGCACCCGGCTGCGTCAGGCGGTGCAACCGGTGCAGCAGGCGCTGGCACAACGCATAGGCCTGAGCTGGATGAAAGCGCTGCAAGAGGTCATGGTTAACCCGAGCTGATGAAGGCCACAGTTCGCAAACAGGCCGCTGGGGCTTATTCTTGCCCCCTTTTATTTTCGGGATAGTTCGCATGAAACCTTTTTCACAGATAAGCCTGGCCGCACGCCTGACTCTTGGTTTTGGCGTGATCCTGGCGATGATGATTGCCATGGCCACCTTGTCGCTGGTGCGTATGCAGGCACTGACCTCGGCACTGGAGGTCATCACCGTCACCAACGCCGAGCGCGCCCAGACCATCAACGCCATGAAACGCCATCTGGCAGCCTATGTGCAAACCCTGGGCGACCTGGGCAGCACCGACCTGGAAGGTGGCCCGGCCGTGCTCAAGCATATTCGCAGCGCGCAGAGCGACTACACCGCCGCCCAAACCAAAGTGGTTGGCCTGCTACCAAACGACCCCGCCGTGCAAGCAGTGCTGGCCGAAGTACAAAAAACTGCGCTTGCGGCCACTGAATTGCAAGCTATTGGCGACAAACTGGCCGAGGGCCGTGGCGAGGCCGCCCAAGCCTTTCAGGTGCGCAATGAATACAGCAATAACACCGTCATCTGGAGTGCCAGGCAACAAGCCTGGAGCAAGGCCGTAGAGCGACTGAGCGACTGGCACGACCAAGACAACGCAGCGCACTCTGCCCAGGCCACCGCCACCGCCCAAACTGCCCGCCAGGCCATCATTGCCGGGGCCTTGCTGGCCTGGATTGTGGGCAGCCTGATTGCAGTTTGGCTGGTGCGTGACACGCGTCAAGCCATTCACCAAGCCGTGGCCGCTACCGAACGCATGGCCCAGCACGACCTGTCACAAGCCATTGAGTCCACCCAACAGGATGAAGTGGGGGCACTGCTGGCGGCGCTTGAAACCATGCGGCTCAACCTGCACCAGCTGGCCACCGGCGTGGGTGCAGCCTCTGAGGATGTCAACAGCTCCAGTGGCGAAATTGCACAAGGCAGCATGGACTTGAGCAACCGCACTGAAGAGGCCGCCAACACCCTGCAAACCACCATGGCCGCCATGTCACAACTCAGTGCCTCGGTGACCGACACCACCACCGCCTCACGCTCCGCCGAGTCCTTGACCCACCAGGCGGTGGAGGTGGCCAACCGCAGTGGCAGCGAGATGGCACAGGTGGTGGCCACCATGGGTGAAATTGACACCGCTTCGCACAAAATTGCCGACATCATTTCGCTGATTGATGGCATTGCGTTTCAAACCAACATCCTGGCGCTCAACGCCGCCGTGGAGGCGGCTCGCGCGGGCGAACAGGGTCGTGGTTTTGCCGTGGTGGCCAGTGAGGTGCGCTCACTGGCCGGGCGCACCGCTGAAGCAGCCAAAGAAATCAAGACACTGATTGAAGCCTCGCTGGACAAGGTGGTGTCTGGCACCGCCCAGGTCAACAAGGCGGGCCACACCACACATGAAGTCACAGCCTCGGTGCAGCGCGTCAGCGACACGGTCAGCGGCATTACCGCGCAAGCCAATGAACAACTCAGCCACATCGAACAAGCCAACCAACTCATTGGTCAACTCGATGTGGTGGCACACCAAAACGCCGCCCTGGCTGAAGAGTCTGCTGCCGCGGCCGCTTCACTGCGCCAGCAGGCAGGTCACTTGAGCGGCCTGGTAAACCAGTTTCAACTCGGTGGCGGCATCACCCAACGCCCGCGCGCCAGCCTGACTTCACTGCTGGCCTTGAACTCAAACCAATCCTAAGGGAAAACCCTAGCTGTTGAACACCACAGTTGCCCCCTGCTGGCGCGGCCATTACAGTAGCCCCGTCGTTTGAGACATTTAACTATTCGAGGAGATTTTTATGAAATTGAAACTGGTTGCTGCTGGCATGTTGTTGGCATTTGGCTTGGCTGCAAACGCGGCCCCGATCATCATCAAATACAGCCACGTGGTGGCGGATGTCACGCCCAAGGGTCAGGCTGCCCTGAAGTTCAAGGAACTGGCCGAGAAAAAACTGCCGGGCAAGGTAGAAGTTCAGGTTTTCCCCAACAGCCAGCTGTTTGGCGACGGCAAGGAAATGGAAGCCCTGCTGCTGGGCGACGTGCAAATTCTGGCGCCGTCGCTGGCCAAATTCGGCAAATACACCAAGCAGATCCAGATTTTTGACTTGCCTTTCCTGTTTGACGACATCCATGCCGTGGACCGCTTCCAGTCCAGCCCCGCAGGCCAGGAGTTGCTGGATTCGATGACCAAAAAGGGCATCAAGGGCTTCGGCTTTTTGCACAACGGCATGAAGCAGCTCTCGGCCCAAGTGCCTCTGAGCATGCCTTCTGACGCCAAGGGACTCAAATTCCGCATTCAGGCTTCCGACGTGCTCGAGGCGCAGTTCAAGGCCGTGGGTGGCAACCCGCAAAAGCTGGCCTTTGCCGAGGTTTATCAGGCGCTGCAAACCGGCGTGGTCGATGGCACCGAAAACCCCTGGTCTAACATCTACAGCAAGAAGTTCCACGAAGTGCAAAAGTACATCATGGACAGCAACCACGGCGTGCTTGATTACATGGTCATCGGCAATGCCAAATGGTGGGCCGGTCTGCCGCCCGACATTCAAAAGGGCCTGACCGAAGCCATGACCGAGTCCATCAAGTTCGGTAACAAGGTGGCGTTTGACGAAGACCAGGCTTTCCGCCAAAAAGTCATCGGTGAGAACAAGGCCAAGGTGCTACCCATGAACAAGGAGCAAACCGCCGCCTGGCGCGCCGCGATGCAGCCGGTCTGGAAGAAATTCGAGAGCGACATCGGTAAAAACCTGATCGACGCCGCCATCAAGTCCAACAAGTAAGCTTCGGCTCAACGTGATGCCAACACCCCGGCCTGGTCCGGGGTTTTTTTGGAGTTTTCCATGAAGATTCTTGATCACCTGGAAGAGTGGGTCATCGGCCTGATGCTGGCCGCCATGACCGCCCTGACCTTTTTACAGGTTGTGATGCGCTATGTGTTCAACAGCGGCTTTTCTTGGGCGCTGGAGCTCACCACCGTGTTTTTTGCCTTCATGATTTTTGTCGGTATCTCTTATGGCGTGCGCGTCGGTTCGCACATCGGCGTTGATGCGCTGGTCAAGATGATGGGGCACAACGCGCGACGCAACGTCTCGATTTTGGCGGTGCTGCTGAGCCTGTTGTACGTGGGTCTGGTGATCACCGGTGCCAGCACCTATGTGCTCAAGATGAAAGACGTCGGCATTGAATTTGAAGACATGCCGATCGAGCGTTGGCAAGTGCTGGCGGTGATGCCTTTGGGCTTTTTGCTCACCGGCTGGCGTTTTGTGCAAATTTTGATCAGCCTGGTCACGGGTAAAACCGAAACCCTGAGGCTGGCTGACGAAGCCGCTGAAGCCATGAAACTCAAGGCGGAGGATGCCAAATCATGAATACCCTGCTCCTGTTTGCCGCGCTGTTTTTTTGCATGGCCATCGGCATGCCGATCGCCGTGAGTCTGGGCCTGTCGAGCCTGCTGACCATCTTTTTCTTCTCGCAGGACTCGCTGGCTTCGATGTCAATCAAGCTGTTCGAGACCAGCGAGCATTACACCCTGATGAGCATTCCGTTCTTTGTGCTCGCCGGGGCCTTGATGAGCACCGGAGGCGTGGCCAGACGCATGGTGGTGTTTGCCATTGCCGCCGTGGGTCATTTGCGCGGCGGCCTGGCCATTGCCTCCATTTTGGCATGCATGCTGTTTGCCGCCGTGTCGGGTTCCAGCCCGGCCACGGTGGTGGCGATTGGCTCGATCGTGATTGCCGGCATGGTCAAGAACGGCTACCCCAAGGCGTTTGCCGCCGGCGTGATCTGCAACGCCGGCACGCTGGGCATTCTGATCCCGCCGTCGATCGTGATGGTGGTTTACGCCGCCGTGACCGAGGTCTCGGTGGGGCGCATGTTCATGGCTGGCGTGGTACCCGGCCTGTTGCTCGGTCTGATGCTGGCAGTTGCGGTTTGGTGGCGCGCCGGCAAATTGAAAGTGGCTCCGCCGCCCAAGGCCAGTTTCAGCGAGGTCTTCAAGGCGTTTCGGGATTCCATGTGGGGGCTGGCGTTGCTGGTCATTATCATGGGTGGTATCTATGGCGGCATCTTCACCCCCACCGAAGCGGCGGCCGTGTCGGCGGTGTATGCCTTGGTGGTGGCGGTGTTCATCTACAAAGACCTGGCGCCCAAGCAGATTCCCCATGTGTTCCTGGAAGCTGGCCGCACCACCGTGATGCTGATGTTCATTGTGGCCAACGCCCTGCTGTTTGCCCACGTGCTGACCACAGAGCGCATCCCGCAAACCATTGCCGAGCAAATCGTCAGTATGGGCATGACACCGTGGATGTTCCTGATGGTCGTCAACATCATCCTGCTGGTGGCGGGCAACTTCATGGAACCCACCGGGATCATCCTGATTCTGGCGCCGATCTTTTTCCCGATTGCGACCCAACTTGGCATTGACCCAATTCATTTGGGCGTGATCATGGTGGTGAACATGGAGATTGGCATGGTGACGCCGCCAGTGGGGCTGAACTTGTTTGTCACCAGCGGGGTCACCGGCATGAACCTGGTGCAGGTGACCAAGGCCGCGCTGCCGTGGCTGATGGTGCTGCTGACGTTCCTGGTGATGGTGACCTACATTCCGGCCATCACACTCACACTGCCTGACATAATTTTTGGCAAATCGCTCTGAGCTGAGCTTGCCCCCTGTTCAACCCCGCAGTCACCTGGTATGGCTGCGGGGTTGATGCTTTTTTGAACCCACTGTTTGCGCGGGTTGGTTGCCAGCAGCGTCAGGAAGCTGTCTGCACAGCCCGTTGCGGACTAATCCGCCACATAGGGATTGGTGCGCCGCTCGCGCCCAAAGGTGCTCTCGGGGCCGTGGCCGGGGATGAACACGGTGTCGTCGCCCATCGGCCACAGACGGTTTTTGATGCTGGCCATCAAATCGGCATGGTTGCCTTGCGGAAAGTCGGTGCGCCCCACCGAGCCGGCAAACAGCACATCACCGACAAACGCGCGCTTGGCCTCGGGCGAGTAAAACACCACATGCCCCGGCGTGTGACCCGGGCAGTGGCGCACCTGCAGCGTGCAGTTGCCCACCGTAACGGTGTCGCCGTCGTGCAGCCAGCGCGTGGGTTTGAACAACATGGCCGGGGCAAAGCCAAACATCTGGCTTTGCGCGGGCAGACCGTCAATCCAGAACTGATCAGCCTCGTGCGGGCCGATGATCGGCAGACGCAGCTTTTGTGCCAGTTCACCGGCAGCACCGGCGTGGTCAATGTGCGCGTGCGTCAGCCAGATTTGGCACAGTTGCAAGCCCAGGCGCTTGACCTCGGCCAACAGCACGTCGAGGTCACCACCAGGATCGATGACGGCAGCTTGCAGGGTTTGGTCGCACCAGACCAGAGAGCAGTTTTGCGCAAACGGGGTAACGGGGACGGTCAGATAACGCAGCATGGCGCCTAGCGTAACACCAGGTTGTAGCCGCGCAAAATCAACTTGGACACATTCAGGGGCGCGTTGCGCACCGCAGCCGGCAGCCACTGCGGCGCGTTCAATGAAAAGCGCGCTGCCCAGCGGGTATAGGGGCGCAGCCATTGGGTGGCATTGACCAGTTTTTGGGTCTGATTCATGGGGAAGAACTCCTGCGACGTGGGTCAACAATAGGGCGATTGTTCAAGATCCTCGAAAACCTTGCATTGACGGTGTCAAACACAATGGCTTGCAAAATCAGTCAAGATAGCGCCATCGCACAAAGCAACTTGCCCCTGCCTTGGCGGTCAAGACTGCTGCCGCCGAACCATTTTTAATAGGGTTTTTGACCATGAAACATCTGCTTTTGATCTCTTTGATGTCAATTTCTTTGAGCGCTTTTGCTGCCGACACGCCCAGCGACCCGGAACCCTCGGCGGCGCAACGCATGGGCACTGCCCGCAGCGCGATCCAGGCCAAAGACTGGCCCAGCGCCATCACCGAACTCAGCGCAGCGGTGCGAGAAGACCCGCGCAACGCCGACGCGCACAACCTGCTGGCCTACAGCCTGCGCAAGCAGGCCAAGCCCGATTTGCCGCAGGCTTTTGAACACTATCGCATCGCCCTCAAGCTCAACCCCGACCACAAAGGCGCGCATGAGTACATTGGCGAGGCCTACCTGATGGACAAAAAACCGCAAGAGGCCGAAAAACACCTGGCCGAACTGGCGCGCATTTGCGGCAACAAAAGCTGCGAAGAATACGTTGACCTGGCCCGGGCCATTGCCCAATACAAGCAGGCCAAATAGCCCGGCGCGCCGCCCGGTTTGAAGGCCACCCCCACTTGTCTCCATCGCACCTCCCCACCAGCTCCGCGGTGCCCAGCAGCCGCTTGGGCAGGCTGGCACGCCTGGGCAGCATGGCCGGCGGCGTGGCGGGCACCATGCTGCTGGCTGGCGTGCGCGAGCTGGCCCAGGGCAAGCGCCCCAAGCTCAGCGACCTGCTGTTGACACCGACCAACGTGCAGCGGATCACCCAGCAACTCGCCCAGATGCGCGGCGCGGCCATGAAGGTGGGGCAATTGATCTCAATGGACGCGGGCGACCTGCTGCCGCCTGAGTTGGCGGCCATCCTGGCGCGCCTGCGCTCGGATGCGCACGCCATGCCGCAGCGCCAGGTACAAGCCGTGCTCAGCGCCAACTGGGGAGCCAAGTGGCAGCAGCGTTTTGAGCCGTTTAACTTCACGCCCATTGCCGCCGCGTCCATCGGCCAGGTGCACCGTGCCCGCACGCAAGACGGGCGCGACCTGGCCATCAAAATCCAGTACCCCGGCGTGCGCAAGAGCATCAGCAGCGACGTGGACAATGTCGCCTCGCTGCTGCGCCTGTCTGGCCTGCTGCCGAAAACGCTGGACGTTGCGCCGCTGTTGAAAGAGGCCAAGCGCCAGTTGCGCGAAGAGGCTGACTACCAGACCGAGGGCGCACACCTGCAACGCTTTGGCGACCTGCTGGCCGATGCGCCGCAGTTTGTGGTGCCCGCTTTGCACGCCGACCTGACCACGCGCAACGTGCTGGCCATGTCGTTCGTCGACGGTGTGCCGATCGAGTCGCTGGTCGATGCGCCGCAGGCCGAGCGCAACCGCATCGTGCGCCTGCTGGTGGCGCTGCTGTTTCGTGAGCTGTTTGAGTTTGGCCTGATGCAGACCGACCCCAACTTTGCCAACTACCGCTACAACCCCCAGACCCAGCAGCTGGTCCTGCTGGACTTTGGTGCCACGCGCAGCTTCGCGCCGTCGTTTGGCCAGGCCTACCGGCACGTGATGCAAGCGGCAATGGCCGGTGACCGTGCCGCCATGCGACAGGCCGCCATGGCCATCGGCTATTTTGACGAACACGCCCAAGCCCGGCACCAGGATGCCGTGCTGGACATGATGCAGATGGCACTGGAGCCACTGCGCCACGATGGCGACTTTGACTTCGGCACCACCGACATGGTGCAACGCCTGCACCAGGCCGGCATGGCACTGGGACTGGACCGCGACTTCTGGCACATCCCGCCCGTTGATACGCTGTTTTTGCACCGCAAGCTCGGCGGCCTGTATCTGTTGGCGGCACGCCTGCGGGCCCGTATCAACGTGCGGCAGCTGGTGAGCGCCTAGCCAGGTCAAGTCCGACGCGTTATTCCGGCCGGTCCAGCTTGGTCGACAGCAAAATGGTCGAAAACGTGTCGACCACGCCCTGGATAAGCCGAATTTTGTCGAGCACCGCGTCTAGCTCCTGCGTTGACTCTGTCATCAGCATCGCGCACAGGTCGTAGCGGCCGCTCACCGAATACAGCTTGGTGATCTCGTGGCGTTTGGCCAGCGCACGTACCACGTCGGGTTCGTTTTGCGATTCCATCGAGATCAGCACCATGGCGCGGATCGCGTTGGGTGCGCGGGTGCTGCCCACACCAATGGTGTAGCCGGTGATGATGCCCGCGTCCTCCAGCGCCTTGAGGCGCAGTTGCGCAGTGCTGCGGGCGCAACCCAGCGCTTTGGCGATGTTGACCATGGGCAGGCGGGCGTTGACCTTGAGCAGTTCGATCAGGCGGTGATCTAGCGCGTCGAGATTGGGAGTCGGCGTAGTTTCAGCCATAGTGTCATCAGTGGTGTCAGATTGACTGAATTTTGACATTGAAATCAGTCAATTTGCTTGTTTGTATCGGCGGCATCGATTTTTAGACTGGGAGCCATGCACTTTCAGGAGACTCCCATGCTGCAAACCGTCGACTTCGCTCCGCCCAAAGTCTTCATGAGCTACGAAGAACTGCAAGCCTACGACCCCGAATCCGAGTCGTGGCAAAAACAGTTTGCGCGCCGCTACACGCACCACGCGCAGCTGCAAGGCGTGCTGCGCCACGTGGAAGACGTGAACGACACGGTGTACAACAAGTTTGCCATTGCGGTCACACCCTACATGGCCAAACTGATGGACCGTGACGACCCCAACTGCCCCATCCGCATGCAGTACCTGCCGTCGTTTCACGAAGAAACCAAACCCGGTTTTGCCACCCTGCTCGACCAGTTGGGCGAAGAGGGCGACACCATCCCCGGCACCAGCATCGTGCACCGCTACCCGCGCCGGGTGCTGTTTTTGGTGAGCAACACCTGCGCCACGCTGTGCCGTTTTTGCACCCGCAAGCGCATGGTCAGCCAGCCCAGCGGCTCGGTGCACAAGGACGAGATTGAAGCCTCAATTGACTACATTGCCAACAACAAAAACATCGACGACGTGCTGCTCTCAGGTGGCGACCCGCTGACCTTTACCGACGAGCGGCTCGATGAAATTCTGGGGCAAATTCGCACCCGTGCACCGCATGTGCGCTTTCTGCGCATCGGCTCGCGCATGGTGGTGCAAATGCCCACGCGCGTCACGCCCGAACTGTGTGCCGTGCTGGAGAAACACCGGGTGCAGATGATCAACATCCACATCAACCACCCCAAAGAAATCACGCCGCTACTGCGCCGCCGCGTCAAGCTGTTGCAAAAGGCCGGCATCATGATGGGCCTGCAAACCGTGTGCCTCAAAGGCGTGAACGACAGCGTGGAAGTGATGCGCGAGCTGTTCATGCAGTCGATCGAAATGGGCGTGCGCCCGTATTACGTCTATTCCACCGACATGGTCGAAGGCGCGCACCATTTCATCGTGCCACACCGGCGCATGCTGGAGCTGTACGAAGGCCTGCGCGGCTGGATCAGCGGCCCGGCGGTACCCACCTTCATCGTTGACGGTTTGGGTGGCCTGGGCAAGTTGCCGATCATCCCGAGTTACGTGCGTGAAGAAGCCCTGCCTGACGGCTCGGGCACCACCGTCAAATGCCGCAACTACGCCGGCAAAACGGTCGAGATGCCCGGTCTGGGGCAAGACTTCAGCTTGCCCAGTGTGAGCAACTAAATATGAAACACGGCTCCCCCTACGGCACGCACCGCGTGCTTGAACCCCTGGGCGTACTGCCCCAGCCGGCCTGGAAGCTCGACAACACGATGGCGATTTTTGACAACGAGATATTGATCGATGTCTCGGCGCTGAACATCGACTCGGCCAGCTTCACCCAAATCAAGGCGGTGTGTGAGAACGACGAAGCGCGCATTGCGGCACACGTGCAGGACATCGTGGCGCAGCGCGGCAAGCAGCACAACCCGGTGACCGGTTCGGGCGGCATGCTGATTGGCACGGTGGCGCAGATTGGCACGGCGCTGGCCGACAAGATCGACCTGAAAGTGGGCGACAAGATTGCCACACTGGTGTCGCTGTCGCTCACCCCGCTGCGCATTGACCAGATCAGAGCAGTCCATCTGCACCAGGACCAGGTTGAGATACAGGGCCAGGCGATTCTGTTCGAGACCGGCCTGTACGCCAAGCTGCCCACTGACATTGACGAGAAGCTGGCGCTGGCGATTCTGGACGTGGCCGGAGCCCCGGCGCAGACCGCGCGGCTGGTGAAACCCGGCGACACCGTGGTGGTGATTGGCGGCGGTGGCAAGTCGGGCACGCTGTGCGTGTACGAAGCCAAAAAACAGGCAGGCTCCACCGGCTGCGTCATTGGCGTGTCGCCGTTTGCCAAAGACTGCCGGCGCATGACCGAGCTGGGCTGGGCCGACCACGCCTTGCAGGTCGATGCCACTAACGCGCTGGCTTTGATGGAGGCGGTTGCAAAAGTGACCGATGGCCAATTGGCCGACGTGGTGATCAACTGCGTCAACATTCAGAATACCGAGATGGGCAGCATTCTGGCGGCCAAACAGCACGGCAAGATTTACTTCTTCTCCATGGCCACCAGCTTCACCGCCGCCGCGCTGGGTGCAGAAGGCGTGGGCAAAGATGTGGAGATGATTGTCGGCAACGGCTACGCCACCGGCCACGCCGACCTGGCTTTGAACCTGCTGCGCGAAAGCCCCAAGCTGCGCGCGTTGTTTGAGCAGCTGTATGTCTGAGTCCAGCGCCCTGTGGCAGCGCATCCGTTCCAGCCCCATCACCACGCTGGCGGTGATGGGCATGACCAAAAACACCGGTAAAACGGTGGCACTCAACCACCTGCTGGCGCAAGCCGCCAACGCGCAGGTGGCCGTCGGTGTGACCTCGATCGGACGCGACGGCGAAGACCGTGACGCGGTGTTCTTTGTGCCCAAGCCACCGGTGCGGGTTTGGCCGGGCTGCCTGGTGGCCACCGCGCGCAACACGCTGGAGCGTGCCCGCGTGCGTACCAAATTGATTGATGCCACCGGCATCGACAGCCCGATGGGCGAGGTGGTGGTGGTGAAAGCGCTGGCGCAGGGCGAGATGGAAATTGCTGGCGCCTCGCGCAGCACCGACCAGCTCAAAGTGATCGCCCGCCTGAAACAATGCGGCGCGGCGCTGGTGCTGCTCGACGGTGCCTTGGGTCGCAGCCACCATGCCTCTCCGGCGATTGCCGACGGCGTGATTCTGGCCACCGGCGCGGCCATGGGCGGCGGCATGGGGGATGTGCTGCGCAAGACGCGCGAACGGCTGGCAATTTTGGGCATTGCGCCCGCCGATGCCGCGACCCGCGCGCTGTGCCAACCGGTGTTTGAACACGGTGGCGTGGGTCTCTGGAACGGTCAAGGTGCGTGCTTGATGCAGGCGGCTATTTCTACACTAAATGCGGCTCCAGCCCTTATGGAATATGCGCAATCAGATATACAAACCATAGCAGTTAGTGGTGCGGTCGGACGTGCCCTGTGGCAAGCCCTGACGCTGCTGGCCACTGAAAAACCTGGCTTGAGGCTGGTGGTGGCCGACGGCACGCGCCTGTTTGTCGAAGCCGCTGACCTGGCGGCTTTTGGCCAACCCGGCGGCCAGCTGCTGGCCTACCGTGGCATCCAGATCATTGGCCTGACGCTCAACCCGTTTTCGCCGCTGGGTGGCAGTTTTGAAGCCCAGGCCTTCCTGGACGCCGCCCGTGAAGCTTTCCCTAACTACGGTGTCAGTGATGTGATGCTGGAAGAGCAAAACATAGCTGAATGGGGGTCAGATCCCAACTCGGGCGACAAAAGTCAACTCCACCCAAACGGCATCACCGAGTTGGGCTCTGACCCCTATTCAGCGGACCACGCCAAAGCGGCATCCTGAGCCAAGAAAGAAAATCCCATGTCCCAGCTCCAGCTAGACCCCGCCCAAATCGACCGCGCCCGCGCCAGCGCCCGGCGCATTGCGCGCCAGGTGTTCGATGAAATGTCGGCCTACACCACCACCACGGTCGAGCGCGCCACGCTGCGCCTGCTGGGCGTGGATGGTGTCGATGGCAACGACATCCCGCTGCCCAACCGCGTGGTGAGCCATTTGCAACAGCAAAATTTGCTGCAGCACGGTGCCGCACCGGTGCTGGTCGCCGCCATGCAAGCGCATGGCTTGAGCGCGCAGCAAGTCGCCCAGGCCGTGGCCGATGGCACGTTGACCCTGACGCTGCCGCAAGACCTGCAGGCGGCCCAACAAGCCGCGCTCGCCCAAGCGCAAGCCACCTGCGCCGTTATCGCCACCCAGCGTGCCACGCGCGACGCGCAAATCAAAACCTCGGGCGAAGCGCCGACACCCTGGCTCTATGTGATCGTCGCCACCGGCAACATTTATGAAGACGTGGTGCAAGCTCGCGCTGCGGCCGAGCAGGGCGCAGACATCATCGCCGTCATCCGCTCCACCGGCCAGAGCCTGCTGGACTACGTGCCCTATGGCGCCACCACCGAAGGCTTTGGCGGCACCTACGCCACGCAGGAAAACTTCAAGCTGATGCGCGCCGCGCTCGACGAAGTGGGCCACAAGTTGGGGCGCTACATCCGCCTGACCAATTACTGCTCGGGTCTGTGCATGCCCGAGATTGCCGCCATGGGTGCCATGGAGCGGCTGGACATGATGCTCAACGACTCGATGTACGGCATCATCTTTCGCGACATCAACATGAAGCGCACCTTCATCGACCAGTTTTTCTCGCGCATGGTCAACGCCTATGCCGGCATCATCATCAACACGGGTGAAGACAACTACCTGACCACCGCCGATGCGTTTGATGCGGCGCACACGGTGCTGGCCTCGCAACTCATCAACGAGCAGTTTGCCGAGCTCTCCGGTTTAAAACCAGAACAAATGGGTCTGGGCCACGCCTTCGAGATCAACCCCGAGCTGGAGAACGGTTTTCTGTGGGAGCTGGCCCACGCGCAACTGGTGCGCCAGGTGTTCCCGGATGCTTGCCTGAAGTACATGCCCCCCACCAAACACATGACCGGCAACATCTTCAAGGGCCAGGTGCAGGACGCGTTGTTCAACATCGTCAGCACCGTCACCAACCAGAACATCCACTTGGCTGGCATGATGACAGAGGCGATCCACACGCCCTTCATCCAGGACCGTTTTCTGGCGATCCAGAACGCCAAATATGTCTTTGGCACCATGAAAGATTTGCACGGCGAGATTGAATTCAAGGCCGGCGGCAAGATCGAGCAGCGCGCCCAAGCGGTGTTGTCTGACACCGAGGCGATGCTGGCCGAGATCGAAGCCATGAGCCTGTCCACCGCCATCGGCAAAGGCCTGTTTGCCGACATCTCGCGCACCCCGACCAGCGGCAAGGGGCTGGATGGCGTGATCGCCAAGGCGGCCGACTACTACAACCCGTTTTCTGAACTAATGCTGCCAACCCAAGGGTTATTGGGGTCAGAGCCCCGGATTGGGGGTTTTGCCAAATTCGCGCCGCCGCTGGCGGCCCCTGCGGGTGCAGCGCAAACCACTACAGCGAAATTGGTGTCTGACCCCAATAACCCAAAACCCACCGAACAATGGGTCAAGCCCTATGGCGACACGCTGGGCGACGGCCGCGTGCAACTGTCCTTTACCTTGCCAGTGGCGCTCGACGAGCGTTCCAAAGAGGGGGCCAAGCGCCTGGCCGCACAGATGGGCTTGAATGAGCCGGCCGTGGTGCATTGCGAGGACATGGGCCAGGGCTTCAGTTTTTACGTGGTCTACGGCCAGTGCACGCACCAGGTCGACCTGAACAGCTACGCGGTGGTCAAGCCCGACTACGAGGTGATGGACAAGGACGCGATCAACGCGCTGATCGATGAAAAAATGAAGCGCCGCATGGTGGTGGTGGGCGCCTGCATCGAAACCGACGCACACACCGTTGGCATCGACGCCATCATGAATATGAAGGGCTACAACGGCCACAAGGGGCTGGAGAGTTACCACAGCATGCGCGCCATCAACATGGGGGCGCAGGTGGAATGCGAAGCGCTGGTGAGCCGCGCCATTGATGAAAAGGCCGACGTGATTCTGGTGTCGCAAATCGTGACGCAAAAAAACATTCACCTGGACAACCTGACCAAACTGGCCGACCTGCTGGAAGCCGAGGGCCTGCGTGACCAGATCATCCTGGTGGTGGGCGGCCCGCGCATCAGCCACGAGCTGGCCAAAGAGCTGGGTTATGACGCCGGTTTTGGCACCAAGTCGTATGCGGAGGATGTCGCGTCGTTTGCGATTCATGAGTGGTGCAAGAGGCATTGAGGCTGGCGGTTTGGTGGTGGACATCTTTTCCAGCTTGGTTGGTTTGCCCCGCGCGGCAACCGGCAGGGGCGGCCACCTCATGCTGGAGTTCCAGAAATCGGTGGCCACCCCTGCCGGTTACCACGCGAGTTTGTTGGCGTGCGAAAGTTGATGAAGATGAAGTCAAATGCAAACACCGACTGAAGCAAAAACAGCACCAGGCCTGCGGTTTTGGTTTTCCAGCCACCAGCGCCAGCGACGTGGCTGGCTTTGGCGGCTGACGATTTGTGGTACTCCACCATGAGGAAGCCGCCAAAGACTGCCGCGGCGCGGGTTAAACGTGAAGTAAACGAGGCACACGAAGCAAACAAGGCATTTGAAGCACACAAAGCATGTGAAATGATCAACACCATTTCCTAAAACAAAGGACACACCATGCAAAACATCACCAGCCTGATCCGCCTGCGCATCAGCGCCCACGACGCCCACTACGCCGGCGGCCTGGTCGACGGCGCACGCATGCTCAACCTGTTTGGCGACGTGGCCACCGAGCTCTTGATCCGCAGCGACGGCGACGAGGGCCTGTTTGTGGCCTACGACAGCATCGAGTTCCTGGCCCCGGTGCACGCCGGGGACTACATCGAAGCCACAGGAAGCATCGTCGCTATGGGCAACACCTCTCGCAAAATGACGTTTCAAGCACGCAAGGTCATCGTGCCCGCAGGACTTGCGAACCAACCGAGCGCTGCTGACGTATTGGCCGAGCCTCTCGTGGTCTGCCGCGCCAGTGGCACCTGCGTGGTGCCCGCCAGTTGCCAAAGAAACAAGGCTCCAGCCCAAAAGAATTAAGGGCAAGCTGCTATGAACAAACTCATCATCACCGCGGCACTGACCGGCGCTGAAGTCACCCGCGCACAGCAACCGGCGCTGCCGATCACGCCCGAAGAAATCGGCATCGCCGCCGCCGAATGCGCCGCCGCGGGTGCCGCCATCGTGCACGTGCACGCGCGCTTGCCCGATGGCACACCGACGCAAGACAAAGAGGTCTATCGCCAGATCATCACCGAGGTAAAAAAACGCTGCGACGTGATCGTGCAGGTCTCTACCGGCGGCGCGGTCGGCATGACGGCGACCGAGCGCCTGGCGCCGGTGACGCTGAAGCCCGAAATGGCCACTCTGTCGATGGGCACGGTCAACTTTGGTGGCGACGTGTTCATGAACCACCCCGCCGACATGGAAACCTTTGCCCAGGGCATGCGCGCCCACGGCGTGAAGCCCGAGCTGGAAATCTTCGATACCGGCATGCTCACCACGGCCAACCGTTGGCTCAAAAAAGGCCTGCTGGACAGCCCGGCGCACTTTGACTTGGTGCTGGGCATTCCCGGCGGCATGGCCGGTACACCCGAAGCACTGATGTATTTGCGCTCGCAACTGCCGCCCGATGCGACCTGGACCGTGGCCGGCATCGGCGCGGCGCAGTTGCCGCTGGCCACCCTGGCCATCGTGCTCGGCGGCCATGTGCGCGTTGGTTTTGAAGACAACGTGTACTACCGCAAGGGCGAACTGGCCAGCAGCAACGCGCAGCTGGTGGCACGCATCGCGCGCCTGGCCCAGGAGCTTGGGCGAGACCTGGCCACGGCCGATGAGGCGCGTGTCACGTTGGGCATAAAATAGGCTTCTAGCCCTTATCAATCAAGCGTAAGAAGCTACATTAAAAGTAGCATTTAATAGCGCAGCGAAGGCGCTGCCCGCAGCACTCTCATTTTCCCTATGACCCGTATCCAAGCCAACTTGCTGCTCACGCTGGTCGCGTTGATCTCGGGATCAGCGTTTGTTTTTCAGAGCCAGGGCATGGCCCACGTTGGGCCAATGGCGTTCACCGGCGTGCGGTTTTTGCTCGGCGCCCTGGTGGTGTTGCCATTGATGCTGTGGGAATGGCGCAAGCTGCAACGCACAGGCCTTGCGCTGCAACCAATGGATGTGCTGCAGATTGCCGGTCTGGGGTCGCTTTTGTTGCTCGGCGCGGCGATGCAGCAGATTGGCATCATGAGCACCCGCGTAACCAACGCCGGGTTCTTGACAGCGTTGTACGTGCCGCTGGTGCCGGTGCTGGGCTGGCTGCTATTGCGCCATCGCCCGCACTGGTCGGCCTGGCCGGCGGCGCTGGCTTGTGTGGTTGGCGCGTATCTGCTCTCGGGCGCGCAAGACGTGGCGATCAGCCTGGGCGACTGGTGGATCATTGGCTCGACGCTGCCGTGGGCGGTGCATGTGATGTTGATCGGGCGGGTCGCCGACCGCATGGCGGCGCCGTTTTTGGTGGCGGGTGGGCAGTTTGCCGTGTGTGGTTTGGTAGCGCTTGGCTGGGGCTTGCTCTTTGAGCCGCTGAGCTGGACTGACTTGCAAGCCGCCGCCCTGCCGATTGCTTACACCGGTATCCTGTCGGTAGGCGTGGCGTTTACCGCGCAGGTGGTGGCGCAGCGCTACGCCTACGCGACCGATGCCGCCATGCTCTTGTCGTCCGAGGCCGTCTTTGCCGCTGCCTTTGGCTACGTTCTGATGGATGACCGCCTCAACGCGGTGGGGCTGATGGGTTGTGCGCTGATTTTCATCAGCATGCTGGGTGTGCAGCTGCTGCCGCTCTTGCAGAACCGGCACCTCTGAGGCGATTCAAGCACGCATCAGCGTGCTCTTTCCAAACAGGCTCTCCACCAGATCGACCGCCAGTTCGGCCGTCTTGTTGCGCACGTCCAGCGCCGGGTTGAGTTCGACGATGTCCAGCGACGCCATGCGGCCGGTGTCGGCAATCATTTCCATGCACAGCTGCGCTTCGCGGTAGGTGGGGCCGCCGCGCACTGTGGTGCCCACGCCGGGCGCAATGTCGGGGTCCAAAAAGTCCACATCCAGGCTGACATGCAAATGCGTGTTGGCATCGACCAGCGCCAGCGCCAGTTCCATCGCGTGGCGCATGCCCATCTCGTCAATAAAACGCATGTCAAACACTTCGATGCCCATGTCGTGCACCAGACGCTTTTCACCGGCGTCGACGCTGCGAATGCCAATCTGGCGAATGTCTTTGGCGTTGAGCGCGGGCACATGGCCGCCGATGTGGGTCAACTCTTGCGGCCCTTGCCCGCACAGACACGCCACCGGCATGCCGTGAATGTTGCCGCTGGGCGTCATGGTGGCGGTGTTGAAATCGGCGTGCGCGTCAAACCACAGCACGCGCAGTTTTTTGCGCTGTTCGCGGCAATGCCGCGCCACCGCGCTGATCGAACCAATGGCCAGGCAGTGGTCACCGCCGAGCATGATCGGCAAGCGCCCAGCTGCGAGCTCGGCGTAGGTGGCGTCATGCAGCAGCTCGTTCCACTGCGCAACTTCGGGCAAATGCCGAAAACCGTTGACCGCCGATTGCCACGGGTTGACCGGGCCGCTGAGGTTGCCACAGTCCTTGACGTCGACGCCAAACTGCGCAATCGCCTGCGCGATGCCGGCCACGCGCAAGGCCGCCGGGCCCATGCGCGCGCCCAGGCTGCCCGCACCAATGTCGGTCGGCACCCCAATCAGGCTGACAGCTTGCGCACTCATGCGAGGATGATATCTTTGATCACACCAGGCGCCGTGCGGGCGGGTTGGGACTCAGGCTGCAACAGCACAAACAGGTCTTTGGGGTTGACCAGCTCGGGAATCAGGTTCACCGGCTGGCCCAGGCCAAGTTCTTTGGCCAGGTCACGCATCAGGCGCAGCACCGAATAGTCTTGCAGCGCAAAGCCGACCGAGTCAAACAGCGTGATCTGTTTTGCATCAGCCCGGCCAGCGGCCTGACCGGCGAGCACTTGCCACAGCTCGGTCACTGCAAAGTCAGCCGGCAGATGCTGCAAATCGCCTTCGATACGGGTCTGCGGTTCGTACTCTACAAACACGGCGCTGGCGCGCAGCACGTCGGGATGCAGCTCGGTCTTGCCGGGGCAGTCGCCGCCGACGCCGTTGATGTGCATGCCGGGCTCGAGCATGTCAGGGGTGAGTACGGTGGCGTTGGTTTTGTCGGCAGTCACGGTGGTGACGATGTCGGCACCGCGCACGGCCTCGGTCACGCTGGAACACAGGCGCAGTCGCAGCGTGGTGTGGCCCAGGTTGGTGATCAGTTTTTCGGTGGCGCGCGGGTCGGTGTCATACAGGCGCAGCTCTTGCACGCCCATCAGGTAATGGAACGCCAGTGCCTGGAATTCGCTTTGTGCGCCGTTGCCGATCAGCGCCATGGTTCTGCTGTTGGGCCTTGCCAACGCCTGTGCCGCCACCACCGACATGGCGGCGGTGCGCAAGGCGGTGCTCAGCGTCAACTCGCTCAAAAATTCCGGAATGCCGGTATCGACATCGGCCAGCACGCCAAACGCCATCACGCACGGCAAGCCGTTTTGGGTATTTTTGGGGTGGCCGTTGACGTATTTGAACGAATAGGTTTTGGCATCCGAAATGGGCATCAGCTCGATCACGCCGTCTTTGGAATGGTTGGCCACGCGCGCGCATTTTTCAAAATCGTTCCAGCGCAGGTAGTCGGCGCGAATGGTGTCAGCCAGGCGTTGGAAGACCGTGGGCAGCCCCAGGGTGTGAACGGCGGTGGCCACGTCCTGGACGCTGAAAAACTGGGTGGTGACGGGGTGTGGCAGTTTCATGATGAGAGTCTCCTTGGAATAAGAAGTAGTGTCCCAAAGCACGGCAACAATGTAAATTGACAGTTTTGTATTTATAAAGGCAACTATCTAGCAAAATGTTAGCAATAAATACTGTTTTGGCATTTTTATTCGGGGCCATGTGTTTTGACGAGTCCAAGCTTCACTGCAAACCCGGCACGGCGACTGGGCTAGCCATGAATTCCCGCTGCCAGCGCGCCAGCGACCATACCGAATCAGCCGGGCGCTGCGCTTTGCGGAGGTCAAGGAGGAGGCCGAAGGCCGGGGGACACGTAGCAAAGCACATCGCCCGGCTGATTCATCAATCACCGCGATGACGCCCTCGACCCAAGCTCTTGCGCCTGACTTTGAATCTCACCCGGCCCCGCCCAGACACCATTCGTCAGCACTATAGTGGTGGCTTCTTTCCTTTTGACCCACGAACACACAACCATGCGCATCTGGCAACAACCCCTCTCCCTGGACATCCTCACCCGCAGCAGTTTGGATACGGCCGTCAGCCATCTGGGCATCGAATTTGTTGCCGTCGGCGACGACTTCATCAGCGCGCGCGTGCCAGTGGACGCGCGCACGCGCCAGCCGTTTGGCTTGCTGCACGGCGGGGTGAGCGTGGTGCTGGCTGAAACGCTGGGCTCGATCGGTGCCAACTTTGCCTGCCCCGCGGGGTACATGGCCGTCGGCCTGGACATCAACGCCAACCACTTGCGCGGCGTCAAAAGCGGCTGGGTGACTGGCACCGCGCGGCCGGTGCATCTGGGTCGCACCACACAGGTCTGGCAAATCGACATGGTCAATGACGCGGGCGAGCCCAGCTGTGTGTCGCGCATCACGATGGCCATTTTGGCGCCCAGGTAGTGATGTAGAAAATGGGCCTCCAGCCCTTTCAGAATATGCGGCAAAAGCTCTTTATTTGAGAGCAAATAGGCAATTTTTCAGCAACCAATACGGGTTTTCCCCAGCAGGCCGGGGCACATAATGGCCCACGACAGACCCGAGTTGTACCAGCTCGGGCATTGTCCGGTCCAACTTTCTGGAGTGCCCATGTTTCCTGAATACCGCGCGCTTATCACCGAGCTCAAGTCCACCGACGCCCACTTTGTCAGCCTGTACCAACAGCACAACGCGCTGGACCAGCGGGTCAAGCGCATGGTGTCGCGCACCGACCCCAGTACGCCCGAAGAAATCGAGAAGCTCAAAAAAGAAAAACTGCGCCTCAAAGACGAGATATACACGATCCTGAAAAAAGCCGCGCAAGGCTGAGCGGATCGCAACGGCAAGGGGCCGTCAATCGGTGGCCTTGGCCAGGCGCTCGCTGCGCCAATAGACATCGTCACCGATGCTGCCGTCGCTGCGGTGACGGTTAAGCACACGCGCCAGCACAAACAGCAGGTCCGACAGACGGTTCAAATACTGCCGTGGCGTGCTGCGCAGTGCGTCTTGCGCCTGAAGCGCCACCACCGCGCGCTCGGCGCGGCGCGCCACGGTACGGCACACATGCGCCAGCGACGCGGCGCGCGTGCCAGCTGGCAAGATAAATTCCTGCAACGCGGGCAGCTGGCCGTTGTACACCGCCAGCGCGTTGTCGAGCGCCAGCACAGCTTCGGGCTTGAGCAGCTCAAAACCAGGAATCGACAGTTCGCCACCCAGATTGAACAACTCGTGCTGAACCTGCACCAGCAGCTGGCGCACTGGTTTGGGCATGTCTTCGCACAACAGCACGCCGATGTTGGAGTTGAGCTCGTCGACGTCGCCCATGGCATGCACACGCAGGCTGTTTTTCGACACGCGCGTGTTGTCACCCAGGCCGGTGGTGCCGTCGTCACCGGTGCGGGTGGCGATTTGTGTCAGTCTCTTGCCCATTGTTGGTCTCCTGTCGTGGCTATTGATAAGGGATTATCGGGGCTTGATAATGGCCCGATCAGGCGCATGTGCATGTTGGTTTGGCAGCTTGCCTGAGAGGAGGTCTGTATGTTGCACGTACGTCCACCGGCTGTTGCCGGCAGTTTTTATCCGCAACCTGCGGCTGTGTTGGCGCGCGATGTCCAAAACCTGCTAGCCGGCACCACCGCCAAAAGCCAAGGTGCGCCGGTTGCTGTTCCCAAAGCCATCATCGTGCCGCACGCCGGTTACATCTATTCGGGCAGCACCGCCGCGCTGGCCTATGCGCGACTGGCAACCGCGCGCAGCCGCATTCGCCGCGTCATCCTGCTCGGGCCCGTGCACCGGGTGGCAGTGCGCGGCCTGGCTTTGCCCGGCGTTGATGCGTTTGACACCCCGTTGGGGCGCATCCCGATCGACCAGGCCGGTGTGGCCGCCACTGCCAGTCTGCCACAAGTGGTGGTGAGCGTCGCCGCCCATGCGCAGGAACATTCGCTGGAAGTGCAGCTGCCATTTTTGCAGACCGTGTTGGACGACTTTACCCTGGTGCCGCTGGCCGTGGGCGACGCCACACCTGCGCAAGTGGCGCAGGTACTCGACACCTTGTGGGGCGGTGACGAAACGCTGATCGTGACCAGCTCGGACCTGTCGCACTTTTTGCCCTACAGCACCGCGGTTGAAGTAGACCGCGAAACCGTGCAAGCCATGCTGAACCTCGACAGCATCGTGTCGCACAGGCAGGCTTGCGGTGGCACGCCGGTCAACGGCCTGCTGCTGGCCGCGCGGCAACATCACCTGCACCCTGAGCTGCTCGGGCTGTGCAATTCGGGCGATACGGCGGGTGACAAGTCGCGCGTGGTGGGCTACGCCGCACTGGCGTTCACGCCGGAGGCACCCCATGACCAC
>Ga0210035_1000388_pt1 | contig 33747 bp, 36 predicted proteins | sample CryGeymeta201507_FD_183975 | JGI IMG/M metagenome (GOLD analysis project Ga0210035, IMG submission 183975) | Groundwater microbial communities from Crystal Geyser aquifers in Utah, USA - Crystal Geyser metaG 2015-07 (SPAdes) (version 2) | ecosystem: Environmental > Aquatic > Deep subsurface >...
GAACTTTTGTCCAATATCTGCCGCCATCGCCAGGCCACCCTGCTCGAAGGGCGCGGCAACGCCAAACATATCGTCTGCCCGATTCACCGCTGGACCTACAAGAACGACGGCGAGCTGATCGGCGCGCCGCACTTCCCGGCCAACCCCTGCCTGCATCTCAACAAGTCGCCCCTGCAAAACTGGCATGGCCTGCTGTTCGCCGGACAACGCGACATCGCGCGCGATCTGGCCAGCGTGCCCGCCTTCAGGGAAATCGACTTCTCCGGTTATATGCTGGATCGCGTCGAAGTGGAGGAATACACCTTCAACTGGAAGACCTTCATCGAGGTCTATCAGGAGGACTATCACGTCGTCCCTTTTCATCCCGGCCTCGGACAGTTCGTGGATTGCGACGATCTCAAATGGGACTTCGGTGAACACTACAGTGTGCAGACGGTCGGCATCAACCGCGCGCTGAAAAAATCCGGCAGTCCCGTGTACGGGAAATGGGCGGAACAGGTGTTGCGCTACAACAATGGCGAACTGCCGCGCTATGGCGCGATCTGGCTCACCTACTACCCCAACATCATGGTCGAGTGGTATCCGCACACGCTGGTGGTCAGCACCATCCTGCCGCGCGGAACGGACGCCTGCACCAACATCGTCGAGTTCTATTACCCGGAAGACATCGTGCTGTTCGAGCGCGACTACATCGAAGCGGAAAAAAAGGCGTATCAGGAAACCGCCAAAGAGGACGACATCATCTGCCTGCGCATGCAGCAGGGCCGCCGCGCGCTCTACAAGCAGGGCATCGAAGAAGCCGGCCCCTACCAGTCGCCGACCGAGGACGGCATGCTTCACTTCCACGAATATCTGCGGCGCAACCTCGAACCGCACCTGAAGTAAGCGCACGGTGGGTTCGCTCTGGATGCTGCTGGCTGGCCTGCTCTTCGCCTGCATGAGCGCACTGGTGAAATACAGCGCGCCGCATTTTTCCAGCAACGAACTGGTGTTCTATCGTTCGCTGTTCAGCCTGCTCATCGTGGTTGCCATGCTGCGCCAGCAGCGCGTCAGCCTGCGCACCCGTCACTGGCGCGGCCATCTGTGGCGCGGATTGTCCGGCACCCTCGCCATGATGCTGTTCTTCTATTGCATCACCGTGCTGCCGCTGGCAACCGCGATCACCCTCAACTACACCTCTTCGCTGTTTCTTTCCGCGCTGACCGTGCTGGTACTGAAAGAGAAGTTCCATGCGCCGTTGAGCGGCTCGCTCGTCACCGGCTTCGCCGGCATCATCCTGCTGCTGCATCCGACACTGGCGCAGGATCAACTCGTACCCGGCCTGCTTGGTCTCGTTTCCGGCCTGCTAGCTGGGATCGCACTGCTCAACGTGCGCCAGCTTGGTATGCTGGGCGAATCCGGCATGCGCGTGGTGTTCTATTTCAATCTGATCGCTACACTCGGCAGCGGCGCGTGGATGCTGCAATACCCGCTGCACCGGGTGACTTTCGATATGCTGCCTTCGCTGGTCGCCATCGGTGCCTGCGCCACCTTCGCCCAGCTCGCCATGACCCGCGCCTACCGCACCGGACAGACGCTGGTCGTCGGCAGTCTGGCCTACAGCACCATTGTCTTTTCCGCCTTGTTCGGCTTGCTGATCTGGCACGAGCGATTGAGCCCGATCGCATGGTTCGGCATCGCCCTCATCATCGCCAGCGGCATGTTAAGCTTGCGCCTGTCTCCCCACTCCAGCGAGCTGAAAAAATGATCACCATCGAAGATAAAAACAACCTCGTCAACATCGCCGTCATGGGCGAATTCACCCTTGCCGATTTCAAGCAGGTCGAAGAACACGCGCTGTACAAACTCAAAGGCGGTGATAAAGCGAACCTGATCTTCGACCTGCGCGGCATGCTTGAATACACACCGGATGTCGCCTGGGAAGAGATCAAATTCTTCAGTCGCGAACACAATCACAGCTTCAACAAGATCGCCGTCGTCACCGACGACCAGTGGCTCACCTGGCAGGCTTGGCTGTCGCGCCTGTTCGTGGATGCGGATATCCGGGTGTTTGGCGATTACGGCGCGGCACAAGCGTGGGTGCAACCCGCCTGAGCGGCCTCAATATCCGAGGGGAGCCTCTTGAAATTCACTTTTGCGGGATGAAGCGCAAGGGGCCGCGCAGCGAATGATGAGACAATCGAATGGATAGGCGGGGAATGAGCGACAACGAAGTTGCGGTGAAAGCTCCTATCGGCGAAGCCGATGTGAAACTGCGAAGCAGTGGCCGGAACCAACACGCGACGCCGCGATTCGCCTGCAAAATGGATTTATAGAGTCTCCCCGAAGCGGAGTGCCCGTGGAAGTTGCGGCCATTCCACCGCGTCGAGCATGTTCTTCACATACAAACCCAGTTCGGTATCGCCTTCGACACAAAGTTCGCGCTTGAAGAACAGGGTGTCGGGGTCTTCCTGGCGGGCGAGCAGTTGAATGAAGGCCGACAGATTGGCGCGGAAGGCCAGATCGGGTGTCCGGGACGCGGAAAACAGCGGGCGAAACAGCCCGGCGCGATAGGTGAAGTGTGCCTTGCCACCGGTATCCAGCACTTCGACGAAGAAGCTGCGACCTTCCAGCACGGACAAATCTTCCACGGGCAACAGCTTCATTTTCACGGCGGCATTCAATCCGGCAATCAGCGTCAAGGTGTGCGGCCATTGCGGCAACTTGCCGCCGAGGCGCGCGATGATGGCGGGCAACTGAAATTTCGGGATGCTGGTTTTTTTGCTCATGATTTAAGCTCCCTGCAGCTTGCCAATTTCACCCTTGTGACGTTGCGCGATGCCCGCATCGCCGAACCAGTAACCGTCAACCATACCCTCGTCACTCCAGCCGCGCGAATCGGTTTCAACCGATTCGCCGTGCCGCGCCGCATCGAACGCCCGGATGATCTGCGCCATCTGTTGCCCCTGCGGGCTGATGCGGATGATGTCGATGCCGATCTTGCGCATGTCCGGCACTTCCCGCAACAGGTTGTAATGTTGCGCCGACAGGGTTTGAATTCCGTTGATCGCCAGAAAAGGTTGGCCTTCGCGGGTGTTCAGGGTCATGCCTGCGGGATGGTCGATACATTTGAACTGGCAATCGTCCTTGTTCAGCCCGTAATGGCGGGCGGTGAAACAGCGCGCCGAGAACGCCAGCGGCAATTTGCCAAAAACAAAGACTTCGGTCTCAACGCCAGCGGGACGATTGCGGTGCAGCGTCTCCACCAGCGCGCGGTCCGCCTCCAGCGGCGGCACCCAGCGCTGCATGCCATAGCGCGCATAGGTCGCCAGCGTAGTCTGGTTGTAGATGTTCAAGTGCGGGCCGGCCACGAAAGGCCGTCCGGCGGCGATGTTCACCGCCCCGAGATCGTTGGCCTCGACCTTGCAACCGGCTTCATCCATCAGGCGGCGCAGCGCTTTCAAATCACTTTCCGATTCAAGCAAGGCCTGCGCGGAAACAACCACCTCCTTGCCGGCATCGCCCAGCTCACGCGCCAGCGCGATCCAGTCGGCCACGCGCATGAGTTGGCGGCGCGAGCAGACGACTTCGCCGAGGTAGAGGATGTCGATGGCGGGGTCCTGCGCCATCTCGGCGTAGAAATCCTGCACCTGCTGTTTTGGCCAGAAGAACAACAGCGGGCCCAAGGCTAATCTCATCCCTTTATCTCCATGGCCGGCTGTACGCACCCAGCGTCGCCTGGCTGCCTTCGGAGACTTTCGCCAACTCGGCTTGCCACGCCGCTTGCACCCGGTATTTGGCTTCATCGCGTGCCAGCGCATCCAGCGCGGCGCGCATGGTTTTGGTCACTTGCGCGACATAGGCAGGGCTGCGCTGGCGGCCTTCGACCTTGATTGCCGCCACACCGATGCGGGCAATCTCGGGCAATATCTCCAGCACGTTGAGACTGGTCGGCTCTTCCAGCGCGTAATACGTCTCGCCGTTGACTTCGAAGCGCCCCTTGCACAACGTCGGATAACCGGCAGGCTCATCATCACTGAAACGGTCGATCAGAATGCCGTTCAGGCGCGTCGTCATCTGCCCCGGCGTTTTTTCCCACTTGACGTACTTGGCCGGCGAACAGGCACCGACCGTGTTCGGTGATTCGCCGGTGGCATAGGAAGAAAGCCAGCAGCGCCCCTCGTTCATCACGCACAGACTGCCGAAACCGAACACTTCGATTTCCACGCTCGTGTTGCAGATCACGTTCTCGACCTGCGCCAGCGTCAACACGCGCGGCAGCACCGCACGCCGCACGCCAAATTCGCGCCGGGCAAAATTCACTGCCTCATAACTGGTGGCCGAACCCTGCACCGAAAGATGCAAACGCAAGCCGGGGTGACGCCGGGCGGCATAATCGAGCAGGCCAACATCGGCCAGGATGACAGCATCGACACCCAGCTCGGCCGCGCCGTCCACCGCGCGCTGCCAGTCCGCATCACGCCCGGGCTGGGCAAACGTATTGATCGCCAACAGCACATGGCGCCCGCGCGTCTGGGCATAGCGGATGCCTTCGCGCATCGCCTTCTCGTCAAAATTGAGACCGGCAAAATTGCGCGCGTTGGTGTCGTTCTTGTAACCGAGATAAACCGCATCGGCGCCATGGTCGACCGCCGCCTTCAGGGCGGGGAGGCTACCGGCAGGGCAGATGAGTTGCGGGATCCTTGCACGGGACATCGAATCTCCTCTGAATTGATACTTCGAGCTTGCAGCGCTGGCGGGCTGCAAGCATAAGCCCCTCGCAACGGCAAAAAATTGACATGCATCAAAGCGCAAAATAAAAAAACCCGCTTGCGCGGGTTTCGTTATTGCACACCTGAACTTCGCCGAATTACTTCAGCTTGGTTTCCTTGTATGCGACATGCTTGCGCACCACCGGGTCGAATTTCATGAATTCGAGCTTTTGCGGGGTGGTGCGTTTGTTCTTGTTGGTGGTGTAGAAATGCCCCGTACCTGCAGAGGATTCCAGTTTGATCTTTTCGCGAGCGCCTTTTGCCACAGTAATTCTCCTTTATACCTTCTCGCCGCGGGCGCGCATCTCGAACAGGACGGCGTCGATGCCGTTCTTGTCGATGGTGCGCAGCGCGGCATTGGTCAGGCGCAAAGACACCCAACGGTTTTCCGATTCAACCCACAGACGGCGGCGTTGCAGATTCGGCAAGAAACGACGCTTGGTTTTGTTGTTCGCGTGGGAAACATTGTTACCCACCATCGGGGCTTTCCCCGTGACTTGACAGACGCGTGCCATGACTAACTCCAGACCAGTTGCAAAAATGAGGCGCGGATTCTACCCAAACGCCCCCGAATACACAACCCTAGTTTTCTTGGCGGAAAAGTGCCGACCGGGCGTGCGCCTGCAATCCCTCGCCAAACGCCAGGGTAGAGGCGATATCGCCCAGTTTTTGCGCGCCCGCCCTGGATACCTGGATCAGGCTGCTGCGCTTTTGAAAGTCATAAACCCCCAGCGGCGAGGAAAAGCGCGCGGTGCCCGAGGTCGGCAACACATGGTTCGGCCCGGCGCAGTAGTCGCCCAGCGACTCGGAGGTGTAGCGCCCCATGAAGATGGCGCCGGCATGCTTGATCTGCGGCAACAATGCTTGCGGGTCGACCACGGACAGTTCCAAGTGTTCCGGCGCGATGCGGTTGCTGATGCGGCAGGCCTCGCCCAGATCGGCGACGCGGATCAGCGCGCCGCGATTCTCCAGCGCGGTGCGGATGATGTCGCGGCGCGGCATCTGCGCCAGCAGCTTGTCGGCGCTGGCCGCCACGGCGTCGATGAAGGCGGCATCCGGCGACAACAGGATGGCCTGCGCCAGTTCGTCGTGCTCGGCCTGCGAAAACAGATCCATCGCCACCCAGTCCGGATCGGTCTGGCCGTCGCAGATGACCAGAATCTCGGACGGCCCGGCGATCATGTCGATGCCGCAGGCGCCGAACACACGCCGCTTGGCCGAAGCCACATAGGCATTGCCGGGGCCGACGATCTTGTCCACCTTGGGAATGGTTCCCGTACCGTAGGCCAATGCCGCCACCGCCTGTGCGCCGCCGATGGTGAACACGCGATCCACGCCGGCGAGATGCGCGGCCGCCAGCACCAGTTGATTCTTCACGCCATCGGGCGTGGGCACCACCATGATCAGCTCAAGCACCCCGGCCACCTTGGCCGGCAAAGCGTTCATCAGCACCGATGAAGGATAGGCCGCCTTGCCACCGGGCACATACAGACCGACGCGATCCAGCGGCGTGACCTGCTGACCGAGCAGGGTGCCGTCTTCGTCGAGGTAGTTCCAGGAAGCCTGCACCTGCTTCCGGTGATAGTCGGTGACGCGCTGCGCCGCCTGCTCCAGCGCTTTCTTCTGGTCGGCGGGCAAACCATCGAACGCCGCCTTCAGTTCGGACTTGGGCAGCTCCATCGCGGCGGAATCTGCCAAGGGCAGACGATCGAACTTGCGCGTGTATTCCAGCACGGCGTCATCGCCGCGTTTTTTCACATCGGCGAGGATGGCCGCGACGGTGGCTTCCAGTTTCTCGTCGGCAGTCTCTTCGAAAGCCAGCAGCTTGTTCAGTCTGGCGTCGAAATCAGCTTGTTTGGTCGATAGTCTCGTGATGTTCATTTCACGGCTCCGGCAAACGCATCCAGCATGGGTTGTATCGTATCGCGCTTGAGTTTGAGCGAGGCCTGGTTCACTACCAGACGCGACGAGATATGCGCGATCTCCTCCACCGCCACGAGGTTGTTGGCTTTCAGCGTCGCGCCGCTACTGACCAGATCGACGATGGCGTCGGACAGACCGACCAGCGGTGCCAGCTCCATCGAGCCGTACAGCTTGATCAGATCGACATGCACGCCCTTGGCGGCGAAGTGTTCACGCGCGGTCTTCACGTATTTGGTTGCCACGCGCAGACGCGCGCCCTGCTTTACCGCCGACGCGTAATCAAATCCGTCCGGCACCGCCACCATCATGCGGCACCTGGCGATATTCAGATCAAGTGGCTGGTACAGGCCGTCGCCGCCGTGCTCGTTCAGCACATCCTTGCCCGCCACGCCCAGGTCGGCCGCGCCGTATTGCACATAGGTCGGCACGTCGGAAGCGCGCACGATGATCAGCCGCACATCGGCGCGGTTGGTCGGCAGAATGAGTTTGCGCGAAGACTCCGGGTCTTCCAGCGGCGTGATGCCGGCCGCGGCAAGCAACGGCAAAGTTTCTTCGAAGATGCGGCCTTTGGATAAGGCGATGGTGATGCCGGTCATAGTGATTTGTGCGTCTTAAAGGACGCGCATTTTAGCCTGAAACGCGGGGCGGGTTGAAATTTGCACCCGGCTCAATCGGTCGCGGCCACGGTTTGCCAGTGCAATCCTGTCTCGTCGGCGCGCAATATCCGTGCGCTACCGTCATCCCAGTCGCCCAGCACCCAGCGCTCGCAGGTCAGCCCGTCCACCTGATGCAGATGCTTTGCCGGGCGGTGGGTGTGGCCGTGGATCAGACACGGATAGTGATGCCGGCGAAACAGCGCATGCACCGCTTCCCCGGTTACATCCATGATGTCGCTTGGCTTGCCGCGTTTCGATTGTTCACTCCGCGCGCGCATCTCCTCGATCTGCGCCTTGCGCGCGGGCAGCGGCTGCGCGAGAAAATCCTCGCGCCAGTGCCCGCCGCGCACCGTGGCGCGAAACTGCTGGTAGGCGGCATCGCCTGTGCACAGCGCGTCGCCGTGCGTCAACAAGGCGGGGATGCCGTACAGGTCGAGCAGCACGGGATCGGGCAACAACGAGGCGGCGCACGCCGCAGCCAGCTTCTCACCCATCAGAAAATCACGGTTGCCGTGGAGGATAAAGATGCGTGTGCCGCGCGCCGCGAGCCGGCTCAGGGCATCGCCGACTCCCGCATGAAAGGGATCGGCGAGATCATCGTCGCCGGCCCAATACTCGAACAGGTCGCCCAGAATATAGAGCGCCTCGGCGCGCGGCGCGATGTCGCGCACGAAGTGCCGGAATAGTTCCGCAGCCGGCGAGTGTTCGTCACTCAGGTGCAAATCGGAGATGAGAAGCGAATGGGGCATGAATAAAAACGGCGCCGCAGCGCCGTTTGGGTTATTGCACGATTTCGGCTTTGGTGATGACGACGTCTTCTTTCGGCACATCCTGATGGAAGCCGCTGCTGCCGGTGCTCACCTTGCCAATGACATCAACCACATCCATGCCCTCGACCACCCTGCCGAACACGCAGTAGCCCCAGCCGTCCTGGCCGGGATAGTCGAGAAAGCTGTTGCCCTTGGTGTTGATGAAGAACTGCGCGGTGGCGGAATGCGGGTCGCCGGTGCGCGCCATGGCGATGGTGTACTTGTCGTTCTTCAACCCGTTCGCCGCTTCATTCTTCACCGGGGCGTTGACCGCTTTCTGTTTCATACCCGGTTCAAAGCCGCCGCCCTGGATCATGAAATTGGGGATCACGCGATGGAAGACCGTATTGCTGTAAAAACCGCTGTTCACATAATCAAGAAAGTTCTGCACCGTGAGGGGCGCTTTCTCGGCGTCAAGTTGCAGGGTGATGATGCCGTGGCTGGTGTGGAGTTTGACCATTTTCATTTTTCCATGGGTTGAAGAAGCGGCGTGTGCGGGCAGCAGACAAAGTGCGCCCAGCAAAATCGATAGAACGAAATACGAAAATTTTTTCATGATGCGGAGCCCTCATAAACGATCTGCCAGCGCCCGTCGCGTTTTTGCCAGTACTGGCGTTTGTGCATGCGATTGACCAGGTTGTTGCTGGCGTAGTCCTGGTCGAAGTTGACCACAACCAGATCGGGCTGGGTCGGATACGGAAAGAGGCTCAGGTTATCGAGTTTGACCTTGATCCAGGTTTTGCCGGCGTTGACCCGCTGTTTTTGCCGGGCGAACGCTTCGCGCCCGGTCTGGCCGGCGGCAAAGTCCGGCGCGTAATGGGTTAAATAAATTTCGGTTTTGCGGCTTTCCCAGTCATTGCGCCATTGCTCGATCGCGGCCAACAGCGCATCCCGCTCGGCGCGGTCGCTATCCTGCAGCCAGTCGATTTGATCGGTGATAATGACCGGTGTCGCGCCGACCGTGATGTCTTTGCCCAGACGGAGCAAATCGTCGTTGGCCAGCACCACACAGCCGTTGCTGGCGCGCGGCGCGCGGCTGTAGGTGTTGCTCGGCGTGCCGTGCAGCCAGATACCGTGCCCGCTGCGCCCTTGCCGCCGATCCCACTCGTTGGGGTAACTGATCGGATAGGCACCGGCACCGTACAGGTCGGCCAGCTTGTGGCGCGGGATATAGCCGTCGACAAAATACACGCCGAGCGGCGTTTTTTGGTCACCCTCGACCAGCTTGTCCGCCCCTTTTTTGCCCATGCTGATGTAGTAATCGGCAACGTAGCGCGGTTCGCCGTTGACGCTCTCATACACATAAAGCGTGGACTTGCTGGTGTCCACCACCACCGCGTAGCGTTGCCGCGCATCCAGTTGCCACAGATAACGCGGCACCGCGATCGGCTGCTGCTGCTGAACACGCTGCAGGCGCACCTGCGCCTCTTCGCGCAAGTCTTGCAGCGACTCGCGCGACGCGCCCGGCACATTGCCAAAATCGCGCAACGGCCGCGACCGCGCCAGCAACAGGTCGCCACGAACCAGTTGTGCCAGCTTAAAATCCGGATTGCGTTCGAGCAGAGAATCGACCTCGTTCAGCGCGACATCAAGACGATTGTCCCCGACCGCCTGCAGACTGCGCGCCAGCGATTTCTCCACTTCGCGCGAATCCGTCTCGGCCACGGCATTCATGGCCAGCAAAACGAACAGGGCGAGCAGGAAGCGCATGTCTTATTTTCCGCCCCGCTCTTCGGTGATTTGCCAGCGCCCGTCGCGTTTGACCCATTGCAGAGTCTTGCGGTCGGTACTTTTGTAATGGCTGGCCCGGTAGTTCTGGGTAAATGTCGCCAGCGCGTGTTGCGCGTCAACCGGCGTCACCTTCAAATTGCTGATACCGACGCGAATCGACTTGGGCCGGGTCAGGCGGTCTTCGCGCAACGCCTCCCACGCGCCCCGCGCTTGCCCGTTGGGAGTGTTGAAATCGTCGGCATAAAAAGCCAGGTATTGTTTGACGTTTTTGTCCGACCACGCCTTGGCCCAGTCGCGCGTCGCGCTTGCGATCTCCGCGTTGGTATCAGGCGCGGGGTTGACCTTGGCAGGTGCGACCACTTCCCTGGCGGGCTGAGCGACCGGCTCATTCGCGGCCGGCACAACGGATGCCGGCAACAGCTCAACCCTTATCGGCGGAACCGGCGCCGCCTGCACGACCGGTGCGACGGCAACCACCGTGGTTTCCGCCGCGACCGGGGCGGGCGGGAGCACGGCTGTCGCGGCGGGTTGAACAGTTGCCGGGGATGCCGCCTCCGCCAACACCACACCGGGTGTTTTGGCAGCACGCGCCCCCTGGTCGAACAAATCGCGAATCAGCGCCAGCTTGGTCCGGGTGTCGGCGTTGCTCTTGTCGAGTTGCAGCGCGCGGTCATAGGCCTGACTCGCCATCTTGGCGTAGATGTCGCCCAGATTTTCGTGCGCGGTGGCGTAGCTGGGATGGGTGCGGATCGCCATTTCCAGGGCGACCTTGGCTTTCTCATACTGTCCCTGCCCGGCATACAGCACGGCCAGATTGTTGTACGGTTCCGGCAGTTCGGGATAATCGTTGGTCAGCGCGGTGAAGATGCTGACGGCCTCCATCGGCTTGCCCTGCTCGTTAACGATCAACCCCCTCAAAAAACGCGCCTGCGCGTCTTTCGGCTTGTTCGCCAGATAGGCATCGACCTTGCTCAAGGCCTGGTCCAGCTGGCCCTGCTTGAACAGCTTGTTCGCGTCCTGAATCTCGTCCGCCATCCCGTTCAGGCTGAACGACAGCAGCAAACACAGCGTGACGGCGGATACGATTTTTTTCAACATTTCCATTTTGGCTTTATTTTTGTGGTTGATTTCGGGAGCGGCGGCTTGCGCCAATCGCCCGCGATTCTACCAAAGAAGCGGCCTTCTCATACCCCCTTTCCGCCGACCCGGTTCTGTCATCCCGCGCAGCGCGGTTTTTCGAAGTCGCGCCGGTTTCGGGTAGAATCGCGCATCTTGTTCAACCCGAGTCAATCCCAGCGCCATGAGCAGTAGCCCAGCCGTCTCCAATTTCATCCGCACCATCATTGACGCCGACTTGTCCAGCGGCAAGCACCGCAGCATCGTTACCCGCTTCCCGCCGGAGCCGAATGGCTACCTGCATGTCGGCCACGCCAAATCCATTTGCCTCAACTTCGGCCTGGCGCAGGATTACCACGGCCGGTGCAATCTGCGTTTCGACGACACCAACCCGGAGAAGGAAAACGCGGAGTACGCACAGTCCATCCAGGACGACGTGCGCTGGCTGGGTTTCCAGTGGTCCGGCTCCGTGCACTGGGCTTCTGATTATTTCGATGCGCTGTACGATTTTGCGGCCGAACTGATCAACAGGGGACTGGCCTATGTGGACGATCTCACCCCGGAGCAGATGCGCGAATATCGCGGCTCGCTGACCCAGCCCGGCAAGAACAGTCCCAACCGCGACCGCGCGGTGGCAGAGAACCTCGACCTGTTCACACGCATGAAGAACGGCGAATTCGCCGACGGCGCGATGGTACTGCGCGCCAAGATCGACATGGCTTCGCCCAACATCAACCTGCGCGATCCGGTCATCTACCGCATCAAGCGCGCGCACCACATCCGCACCGGCGACACGTGGTGCATCTACCCGATGTACGACTACACCCATTGCATCTCCGACGCGCTGGAGGGCATCACGCACTCCATCTGCACGCTGGAATTCGAGGATCATCGCCCGCTGTATGACTGGGTGCTGGACAACATCACCATCCCCTGCCACCCGCGCCAGTACGAATTCTCGCGTCTGGAACTGCACTACACCATCACCAGCAAGCGCAAGCTGCTGCAACTGGTCAACGAAAAGAAAATCAGCGGCTGGGACGACCCGCGCATGCCCACGATTCAAGGCATGCGCCGGCGCGGTTACACCCCCGAAGGCATCCGCGAATTCGCCAAGCGCATCGGCGTATCCAAGAGCGAAAACAGCGTGGACATGGCGATCATGGAATCTGCGATCCGCGAAGACTTGGAGCTGCGCGCGCCGCGCGTGATGGCGATCATCCATCCGCTCAAGGTCAGCATCACCAATGCCGATGGCGCGCAAACACGCGAAGCGGACTTCCATCCCAACGTGCCGGAACTGGGCAAGCGCGTCGTGCCGTTCAGCAAAGAGTTGCTCATCGAAGCCGACGACTTCGCCGAAGTGCCGCCGCCGGGATGGAAGCGTCTGACGCCGGGCGGCGAGATCCGCCTGCGCCACAGCTACGTGATGCGCTGCGACGAAGCGGTGAAGGATGCGGAGGGAAAGGTCATCGAACTCAAGTGCAGCATCGACCATGACACGCTGGGCAAAAATCCGGAAGGTCGCAAGGTCAAAGGCGTGATCCACTTCCTGTCGCGCGAGCACGCGTTGCCTGCCGAGATCCGTTTGTACGACCGTTTGTTCACCGTGCCGGAACCTGACGGCGACAAAGACCGGGACTTCCTCGAATTCCTCAACCCGCATTCACTGGAAGTGGTGCAAGGCTGGGTGGAAAGTGCCGTCAAAGACGCCGCTCCGGAAACCCATTATCAGTTTGAGCGCCTCGGCTATTTCGTCACCGACCGCCGCGACCATCAACCGGGCGGCAAGCCGGTGTTCAACCGAACCGTGACGCTGCGGGATTCCTGGAGCAAGGAGGGAAAATGAACGGAATGATCGTGGAATTGAATGAAGAAAAAAACCGGGCGATGAAAAATCTGGCCCAGATCGTTTATGTCCTGTACGCGCTGTCTTACTTCGCCGGACTGACTGCCATCGTCGGCATCATCATCAACTATGTAAAACTGGAGGACGTTTCTGGCACTTGGCTGGAAAGCCATTTTCGCTGGCAGATCCGCACCTTCTGGTTCGGTTTGCTGTGGGCCGTGATCGGCATTGCCACTACTTTCCTGCTGATCGGTTTCGCCATCCTGTTCGCCAACTTCTTCTGGATCATCTATCGCATCGTAAAAGGCTGGCTCAACCTGAACGACAACAAACCGATGATGTTTAATTAGCCGTCATACCGGCGCAGGCCGGTATCCGCGGTTTCATCAAACATGCAGTTGGTTTTGTCCGAGCGTTGCACGGGCTATTTTATTGACTGGATACCGGCCTGCGCCGGTATGACGGAGTGGTCGAGATGAGCAAGCTGCCTTGTGTTTATCTACTCGCCAGCAAACGCAACGGCACTTTGTACATCGGGGTTACTTCGGATTTGGTGAAACGAGTGTGGGAACACAAGAATCACGTGGTCGATGGTTTCACCAAGCAGTATGGCGTGGATCAACTGGTTTGGTATGAGGTACATGAAACGATGGAATCGGCCATTCAGCGCGAAAAAGCACTCAAAGAATGGCAGCGTGCATGGAAGCTGAAGTTGATCGAAGAGAATAATCCAGACTGGAATGATTTGTACGACTCGGTGTGTTAGGCCGTCATACCGGCGCAGGCCGGTATCCAGTGAAAAACAGCAGCCCGCGCGAAGCGCGGACAAAACAAAAGCATTTTGAATAACCCCGCTGGATACCGGCCTGCGCCGGCATGACGGCAAAAGCAAGAAGTGGACATGCTGAAAATCTACAACACCCTCGCCCGCGACAAGCAGGAATTCAAACCGATTGAACCCGGCAAAGTTCGAATGTATGTATGCGGCATGACCGTGTACGACTACTGCCACCTCGGCCATGCGCGCGTGATGGTGGTGTTCGACATGGTCTATCGCTGGCTGAAGGCTTCCGGCTACGAAGTCACCTACGTGCGCAATATCACCGACATCGACGACAAGATCATCAAGCGCGCGGCCGAGAACCACGAATCCATCCACGCGCTGACGCAACGTTTCATCGACGCGATGCACGCGGATGCCGATGCACTCGGCGTGCAACGACCCGACTTTGAGCCGCGCGCCACGCAATATATTCCGCAGATGCTGGCGATGATCGCGCAGCTCGAACAAAACGGCCTCGCCTATCAGGCGGCAGACGGCGACGTGAACTACGCGGTACGCAAGTTTGAAGGCTACGGCAAGCTCTCCGGCAAATCGCTGGAAGACCTGCGTGCCGGCGAGCGCGTGGATGTCGCAACCGACAAGAACGATCCGCTCGATTTTGTGCTGTGGAAATCCGCCAAAGAGAATGAAGCGGACGAAGTGAAGTGGGATTCGAAATGGGGCAAGGGCCGCCCCGGCTGGCACCTCGAATGCTCGGCAATGGGTTCCGAATTACTGGGCAACCATTTCGACATCCACGGCGGCGGCGCTGATTTGCAGTTCCCCCACCACGAGAACGAGATCGCGCAAAGCGAGGGCGCGCACCGGTGCCAGTACGTGAACTACTGGATGCACAACGGCTTCGTGCGCGTGGATAACGAGAAGATGTCGAAGAGTCTGGGCAACTTCTTCACCATCCGCGAAGTGCTGAAAAAATACGATGCGGAAGTTGTACGCTTCTTCATCCTGCGCGCGCATTACCGCAGCCCGCTGAACTATTCCGACCAGCATCTGGACGATGCCAAGGGCGCGCTGACACGGCTTTATACGGCACTGAACGGGGTTGCACTTGTGGGTCGGACTTCAGTCCGACAGGAGGCTGTCGGACTGAAGTCCGACCCACAAAAACAAGGGGACGTTGACTGGACCACTCCCCACGCCGCCCGCTTCAAAGCCGCCATGGACGACGACTTCAACACCCCCGAAGCCGTGGCGGTGCTGTTCGATCTCGCCAACGAAGTGAACCGTACCCAATCGCCGGAAGCCGCCGCGCAACTCAAAGCGCTGGGCGGCGTACTCGGTTTGCTGCAAAGGGATGCTCAAGCGTTCCTGCAAGGAAGCACGACGACCGGTGGGTTGGACGACGCCGCGATCAACGCGCAGATCGCAGCACGCATCGCTGCCAAGAAAGCGAAAGACTTCGCCGAGGCGGACCGTATCCGCAAGGAATTGCTGGAAGCCGGGATCGTGCTGGAAGATACCGCGCAGGGGACGAGCTGGCGCAGGGCTTAGGGGAGTTTGCCTGCGGCGACCATGCGGTTAAACAGGATATTGGGCGACAGCCAGATCATGAGGTCGTCGAATTCCCCGTTAGTTGCCGTGCTGGGTGTGGACGTGTGGCTGACGAATACGCGGTTGCCGTCCAGGTTGGCGGCCTCGTCGGAACCAGCACCACCATAACTGCCATTTTTCCCGGTGGAGTAGATTACTACCGGTACCTTGTCGGTCAGTTTGTTGGCGGTGGAACCACAATCCGAACCGTTGATGCCGGCGGAGCTGGCGCATACGTTGAGCAGACTTGTGCTGCTGTCGGCGATTTTTTCCATGGTTGTATTTCGCATTCCATCAGCGCTGGTAAAAGTCGTATTTATCACTCCGCTCGGCTGGTAATCGACTACTGCGTAACGGATACGATTGTTCCAGCCATCGAGCATGTAGCCTTGCTCGTCCACTGGCGAAATACCCAGCGTCGCCGCAGGCACAAAACCATTGTAAAAGTTTGAGCAAATTCCATTGGTTTCGTTGCCGACAGTCGGACTGTCGGCAAATCTTTCCTGGCCGTTGCTCGAGGCTGATGCAGGGCAAGGCAATCGCCCGGTGGCGATAGCAAACCCCAACATAGCTTCCTTTATTTCTTCCAGCGTTTTGCGTGTTTCGTTCCTGCGCTGTTGTTCGATCTGGCTGCTTATTGTCGGTATCAGACCACCCAGCAACAGGCCGACGATCATCAGCACCATGGCCATCTCGACCAACGTAAAACCGGTCTGATATAAATAGCCGAAGGTAGGAGCGGGTTTGTTGTTCATTGGCAGCTCACCACCCCATCCAAACACAACACAAAGTCATTTACGGTCTGATAGGCGGCATCAGTTATGCGATGGGTCTTGTAGGGCTTGGTGTAGTCGTCCTTGGGTAGCGTATTGTCGGGTTCCAGATAGTCGTCGACATTTGACAGTGTGCGGGTGGCTGTTAATTTTTTCCCTGCGACGATTACCGTTGCGCGATAGGTGCCCGATCCGGCAAGGTTGTGTCCGCTGCCTTCCACACTCAGGCAGTTGCCACAAACTGCTGTCCCGCTAGGTTTGAATCCATCCGCAATCTGGTAAAACACAAGGTCCTTCCAGTGTTCCCATTGTGCAGACGAAAACAAAGTGCAGCTTGGGCGCCAGGTTTTCTCCATGCCGTCATCTTGGGAAAACACTTCCGCCATTGCACTGGTGAAATCGTTGGCCGCACCGATGATGGCATTCTGGATGTTTACTATGTCGGTGCTGCTGGTAGACACAGTCAGGTTGTCCTGTACATCTTTGGCGGAATCCTCCAGCACGTCCGCTGGGGGCTCCAGCTCTGTGTCGTCATAATTGTCCCCGACAATGTCGGCGGCGTTCTTTGCTGCCGATGCGCGGGATTTCACAAGCGTCAGGTTGGCGGCGGTCTTGGAGGCTTCAAAGGTCGCCAGCGCGCTCCACAGTTCGGCGAACCTCGCTTGCATCGTAACAATCTCGGTGGGTGTCGACTCGTCCTGCACGTTTGGGCGTGTCGGCAGGCGACCAAATAGCGTGTTGTATTCGCCCATGACCAGCGGCGAGAAAGCGGTCGGTGTGGAGACCGGTACCGCCCACGGGTATTTGCCTCCGGAGGTGTTCGCATAGCCATCCAGACATTCTTTGGCTTCCCGGGCAATGCGTTTCTGGATCGCAGTCCAAATATCCTGTCTCGTGATGATTGCGAATTGGTCGTTGACAGTCAGGGTTACATTGCCATTTGCATCGCGGTGCTCGTGCTGCAGGATGAATTTTCCAGTGGCAACTGCATTGTTATAGTTAGTACCGTGTGATGGGTCACTGTCACTATCCAGATAGGCTGCGGCCGTGTAATTGCCACCGCAGATCGGCGCGGAGCTGCCAGCACGGTCGCTGTTGCCACTTACTGGCGAGCCGGGTGCGATCACCAGCGCAACGATTTCGTTGGCTGCAATCTCGTTGCCATCGCTGCCATAGAGATGAAGCTGAACCGGAGCATCCCAATTCATGGTCAAACCTAAAGATTTATTACCGTAATTGCCAGAAACGGCATACCACAAACATTCGCCCGCACCATCAAAGAGCGCAGGAAGGCCGAGGGTACGCCAAGGTAGCCGTCCAAGTTCGTTCGTTCCTCCCAATGCGCATTCGCTCGGAGCAGTGCCCTCGGCGAGGGAACCGAGATCGGGACATGATAAATAACCATGTGTTTTGCCGGGATGCGTGTCACCATAGGTCACCGCATACCCGATCAACGCCTCCTTCGCCTGTGCCAGCGCTTCCGCCGTGGTCTGGTTGCGTTTGTTGTTGATCGCGGTGCTGCTTAAGGAGGTGACGAAGGCGGTGGTGATGCCGATCACCAGGATGACGAGCATCACCAGCAGCGCGCCGCCGCGCTGGCCGTTTCTGCTTGAACCAAGTGTGTGATAGGTCGGCATCGTGCGCGCGATCATTGCAAATGGATAAGATTCAACGTTGAAATGTCAGCCTGTATCACGGCTAGACCAAATGTACTTCAACACGTTTACCCAATGCCGCAGCATATTTTCGCAGCGTGCTCAAACTGGGTGAATGTTTGCCGGATGCCAGCGCACTTTCCAGGCGCGCAATGGCGGGGGCTTTGGTTCCCATGCGCTCCGCCACTTGCGATTGAGTCAAACCCGCAGCACGGCGTGCAGCCAGTATCTCGTCCAGGATGGCAAATTCCTCTTTATTCAAACGTTCATGCTCGGCCTGAACGGCGGGATTTTTCAGCATTCTGGCGACCATCTGTTCATGCGTCATGATTTTTGTTTTCATTGTTTGATCTCCTTCATCCTTTTTTCTGCGATCCTGCGCTCATGCAGCGGGGTCTTCTGCGACTTCTTGACGAAGCAATGCAGCATGACAATTTTCTGGTCCAGCATCGTGCAATAGAACACGCGTGCGATACCTTCCGCCACCTTTAGTCGCAACTCGAACAACCCACCTCCAAAGGCTTCGGTATGAGGTTTGCCGAGGTTTGCACCATAGATCGCCATCCGCTTCGTCAAACAAATATAGCGCGCTTGCAAGGTCACAGGCATGGCCATAATTGCCGCTTGGACTGCATCGTCGTAATAAGTGACGGTGTAGTTCACGCGTAGATAATAACAAATATGTTAACTAGCTTCAACGTGAGATTTTGACTGTCTTTATTCGGCGGGTGTCATCTGCGCCGGATTCAGTTCGATGCGCTGTCCGACCTTGACTTCGACCGGCTGCGGTTTGCCTGGCACGGTGACGCGCACGCTGGCGGGTGCCTGGCCGGGCGAGGCCACGGCATCCTGTTGCTCGCCGTTGATCCAGTAGATGCGTTTGCCGCCGCTCTTCTGGATCATGCCGTTAACGGTGAGGGTGTCGATGCGGGCGGCAGGCTGGGCGGACTTCAGCGCCCCCTGCCGTTCCAGTTGGGCGCGTTCCTGCGGGGTGAAGAACAGGCGGCCGAGTTCGGCGGATTGCGCGGCGGGTGAAGTCAGCCCGAATGCGAAGGCTGCCAATACTGACCACGCCCACGCGGAACGATTTTGCGGGGCGGGATGATTCATGGCGCGCTCCTGTTTTTCATGGTGAACCAGCCGCCGCCGCATTCGGCGGCAAGCGGCGTGCCGCCGGCGCTGTTTTCGTTGCGGGTAAGACTGCACTGATCGAGCAGAAACCAGCCTGGCAAGCGGGTGTCGAGGGTGTCAAAAAAACGCAGCAGTTGCTCTTCGTGCAGCAGTTCGATCTGCAGGCTCATCGGGCTGAAACTGAGGGAAAAATTGCCGCTATTTTGCGGCGGATTGGGCGCGTAGGGTTTTTGCGGGCCGATGGTGTATTTGAAATCCGGCACCATCTTTTGCGCGCGCAATTGTTCCAGCCCCTCGATCCAATCCAGCCGCTGCTCGTTGCCGATAACTTTTTGCAACACGAGGGCGTCGTATTCCATCTGGTATGCAGCCATGTTTTTCAAATCGCTTTGCGCATTGGCGAGCTGGCTGCGCGCATCCGCCTGCAGCCGCTGATCCTGTTTCAATTGCTGCAACGTTTTTTGCTCAAAACTGCTGCTGTAGCTGAACAGCGTGACCGCCCCGACCACTGCCAGCAGACAGGCAAGCAGGCTCCATTTGATATCGCCCAGATCGGCACTTGAGAAGCTCATGACGGATGCCTCCAGATGATCTTCAGGGTAAATTGGCCTTGTGCCGCTTCGCTATTTCCGAGACCGCTGATGCTGCCCTTGGAGGTGATGTCGAGCGGCAGGGCGGTGGCACTTACCGAGTATCCATGCTGCACCAGCGCCTGCTGGAAGTGTTCCAGATATTCCAGGCTGGAGCGATGGCTGGCGCCGAAGCCGCTGACCGCTCCGTCCAAAGTGATGACCTGCGCGGGATAAGGCGAAGGCGGCGCATCGGCAGCGCTGGCCCGCCATGCCAGCTTGCCCACACTGATGCGAGGGAAGTCTTCCAGCACCGCGCTTAATTCGTACAAAATTTCTCGCGGCGGATGCGAATACAGGTTCAATGCGCGCGCCAGCAGGACGGCGGCTTTCATGTCGGCGGCAGGCACGCTGCCATTGGAAAACTGGCGCTGGATGCTTTGCGTCTGCGCGCGCAGGCTTTGCGTTTGCTGCATGATCGGCTCGGCATCCCGCGCATAGTGTTCGCCCTGCCAGAAGGCCAGTGCGCTCCACAACATACCGGCCAGGGCAACGCCGCCGGCCAGCATGTAAAGCACCCGTCGCATTTGCCACAACAGGTAAAAATGGGTGTGCTCGGCATTGCCATAGTGTGCACGCGGTGTCTTGCGCGCCAGTTGTTCGAGCAGCAGCGGGGTGCTGTCCGAATCGACAAAAACATGCTTGAATTTGTGGCGCCGGGCAATCTCGTTGAGATCGAGATAGTGATAGATCAGGTCGCGCTCGTTCTCCAGCTTGCTTTGCAGCGGCACCGCGTCATCGGGGTGGCAGAGAATATAAACATCCAGCGTCTCCCCCGCCGGCGGCAGCGACAGGCTTTTCAGATACTGCCGCGTGCGCGGTGTTTCGTTGCTGATCGCGTCGATCAGATTGCCTTCGCCGTTGAGCGAAATCAGACGCGAAAAGTGCAGACGTTGCTCATGAAAATAGGTTTGGCGCAGACCCGCGTGTTTTTCCCAGGTCAGCAACAGAACATGCTCGGTCTTGATCCCCTTGAGCAGCGCCCCGCTGATATTCGGCACCGAGTAGATGCCGGCCAGCGGGACATGGCGGGAATGCAGAATTTCCAGCCACGGCGAGATGCGTTGCGGGTTGGTCAGCGCGGAAAAAACATACTCGTCATCGCGCCGCCCATCGCTCTGGCGTTTGATCAGGGTCGCCTGACGGAAAGGCGTGGTGCGGTAATACTGTTCAAATTTGCGCTCGATCAGCGCGCGCCGGTTGGAACCGAACAAGTGCGGCACCGTCTCCAGCTGAAAATCCTCCTCGATCACATCCACCAGCATCAACAACGGATGGCGGTGGCGTTCCAGCATGATGGAGAATTGCTCCCTGCCGTCGGCATCGTTGCCGAATTCGCGCACCACCGACTCGCCGCTGCGGCCGATGATATGCGCCCGAAAGGTTTCGGCGCTGAGGAACAGAATTGTGCGTGACATCAGAGTTGCACCTTGCTGATCAAATCATAAATCGGGGACAGCACCGACAACATCACCCAGCCCAGCAAGGCGCCGAGGATCAGTGTCATGGTCGGCTCGATCATCACCTGCACCTTTTTGATCGAATCTTTCACGTCGCGGTCGTAGAAGTAGCTGACGTTGAGCAGGGCCTGGTCGAGCTGGCCGGTCGCCTCGCCCACTTTCAGCATGCGCACCACCAGCGGCGGAAATATCCCCGTCTTCTGGAAACTTTGCGTCAGATTCTTGCCGGCCTCGATTTCGCCCATGACATTTTGCAGGCTTTGCCCGATGACCTGATTGTCCACCAGATCGCGCGAGTTGGCGATGCAATCCATGATCGTGATGCCGGAACTGTACATCATGGCAAAGGTATTGGCGAAGCGGGCGAGAATGATCTTGCGCAGGATGGGGCCGGTGGGCCAAATATTCAGCTTCAGATTGTCCACGTGATACTGCAATTTCGGATTGGCCAGCAGCGCCAGTTTATAGCTGCCGTAAAACACAAACGGCGCGAGCAGCAAAACATACCAGTACTCGACGAAGAAGCCCGAAGTGGCGAGCAAGATGCGCGTCTGGATCGGAATTTCCTGCCCCATGCCCTTGATGAATCCGACCAACTGCGGCACCAGGTAGATCATCAGGAAGAAAGTGATGGCCAGTACCACGGTGCCTACGAAAGCCGGGTAGATCATCATGTTCTTGGTCTGCGAGGCCATTTCGTCCTGCCACTTGAGCGATTCGGTGAGATGCTTGAACACATCGACCAGACGCCCGCTGTCCTCGCCCGCGCGGGTCAGACTGGCGGTGATCTTGTCGAACGCGTTCGGATGTTCGCTCATCGCCTGCGACAGCTTTTTGCCGCTCTCGATCGACTCCACCATACTGGCGATGATCTCGCGAAAAGCCGCCTCTTCCATGGTGTCGCGCAGATCGGCCAGACATTCCAGCAACGGCACTCCGGCGCGGGTCAGTTGCTCCAGATTGAAGAAGAAGGTGATGAGCGCGGCGCGCTTGATCCGGGTCGCGCCAAAGGATGAAACCCCGTCTTCCTCTTTGCCGCTGATCAGATCCAGCCCGCCGCGCTTGAGGCGCATCTCCAGATCGATCAGGTTGGCCGCATCCTGCAAGCCCCTGGCGGTCTTGCCGTCGCTGTCAATCGCCTTGTATGCGTAGAGCGCCATGGCGTCGGCTAACTGCGGTCGGACAGGTCAACCACGCGCATCACCTCGCCCACCGAACTGACACCCTGCAATATGCGGCGGATGCCGTCCTGCGCCAGCGGGCGAAAACCCTTTTCGAGCGCGGCGTGCTTGATGTCGCGAATGCTGGCACGGCGTGCCACCAGATCGTCCAGATCCGAGTCCATCTTGAGAATCTCCATGATCGCCTGGCGCCCGGCATAACCTTGATGATGGCAAATATCGCAACCCGCCGCACGGTACAAAGTCACTTCCTCGTTGTGGTGCAGGCCGAGCAATTTGCGCTCGGCGGCATCCGGCTGATACGGATATTTGCAATGGCGACAGAGTACCCGGATCAGGCGCTGCGCCATCACCCCGATGATATTGCCGGCCAGAATGTCCGGCAGGATGCCGATGTCGAGCAGGCGCGGAATGGCCCCAATGGCTGAATTGGTGTGCAGGGTCGAATACACCTGGTGGCCGGTCATCGCCGCGCGCAGTGCCATCTCGGCGGTCGGATGGTCGCGGATTTCACCCACCAGAATAATGTCCGGGTCCTGCCGCATCAAAGAACGGATGCCGCTGGCAAAATCCAGTTTGGCCGCTTCGTTCACCGAGCTCTGGCGGATCAGCGGAATCGGGTATTCCACCGGGTCTTCCAGCGTCATGATGTTGACCGACTCGGTGTTGACGTGGCTGAGGATGGAATACAGCGTGGTGGTTTTGCCGCTGCCGGTGGGGCCGGTGACCAGCACGATGCCTTCCGGTTTGGCGATGATCGACAACAACAGCGTCAGCGCGCTTTCATCCAGCCCCAGCTGGTTGATCGGCACCAACCCCTTCTGCCGGTCCAGAATCCGCAACACCAGATTCTCGCCGTAGGAAGTCGGGTGCGAGGCGACGCGAAAATCGATGGGGCGACCGGACAGGCGCAAGGAGATGCGCCCGTCCTGCGGCGCGCGCGTCTCGGCAATGTTCATCCCGCTCATCACCTTCAGGCGCACCACCATCGCCGGCCAGAAACTCTTGTGCAGACTGCGCACCTGGCGCAGCACGCCGTCCACGCGGTAACGGATGCGCAGGAAACTGTTTTCCGGCTCGAAGTGGATGTCGGACGCGTTCTGTTGCACAGCTTCGGTGAGCAGCGCATCGATCAGGCGCACCACCGGCTGGCTGAATTCGTTGACCCCCTGTTGCAGGCCCTGATGCTCCATCTCGCCCGGCTCGATCTCGTGCAGGATGCCGTCGATGGACAGCTCGAAACCGTAATACTGGTCGATCGCGCGCAGGATATCGGATTCGCTCGCCAGCAGCGTAATCAGCCGGTACTCGTCTTTCAACAGCGCGCGCACCTGGTCGAGGGCGATGATGTTGTCCGGGTCGGCGATGGCGAGGGTGAGGTTCTTGCTGCCCGTATCGACCGAGATCGGCACCAGTTGATAGCGCCGCGCCACTTCCTTCGGGATCAGGGTGACCGCCGCCGAATCGACGATCACGGTGGCCAGATCAACCGTCTCCTGACCCAGATTTTCCGACAGCACGTCGCGGATGGTCGCCTCGGACAGAAAGCCCAGACGCACCAGCAGACGTCCCAGCGGTTGCGGCGATTTGCTTTGCTCCTGGGTGGCGATGCGCAACTGATCCTCGCTGATCACGCCTTTGGCGATCAGCAATTGACCGATGGGCTGCTGGAACTGTTGCTGCGGAACTGCCATCGTTATCCTTATTTTGCCGCGCTCAATTCGCCCAGGCGGCGCTGCGTCTGCGCGGCATCGAAGCCGGACAGGCCGGAAGGATCAAGCTGCAAGCTTTGGCGGTAGTAATCTGCCGCCAACTTGCGCTGCCCGAGGTGGTCCAGACTGACCGCAAGATTGTAGGAAAACTGGGGGTTGCCCGGAGCCAGCGCCAGCGCGGTGAAATACGCCTGCTGCGCCTCGGCCCAGCGCGATTGGTCCATATAGACATTGCCCAGCGCGTAGTGCAAGGCAGCCGAGCGCGGTTGACTGTCCAACATTTGGCGCAGCCGGATCTCCGCGTCTTCGGAATTTGGCGCGGCGTAGAACGTCATCGCCGCCAGCGCCACCGGGTCGCGCGGATCAAGCTGCAACACTTGCCGGTAAAACTGCTGCGCCTGCCGATCATTGCCGCTTTGTTGCGCGATCGCGCCCAGCCCGAGCAAGGCATCGCGGTTGCGCCCGTCCTGTGCCAGCACATTGCGGTAGCCGGCGCCGGCCGCCGCATAATCCCCGCGTTGATAAGCTTGCCATGCGTCCTGCAAAGCGGGGGTAATCGTGTCCGCCTGTATCTTGCGCCGAATGGCGAGGCGCGGCGGACGCGGCTCAGTCACCCTGTCCGGGCGCGGCTTGGCCACCACCGCTGCCGGCGGAGCAGCCACCGGCGCTTGTGCCGCCGCTTGCACTGGCGGGGTCGGCACCTCGGCCACAGGCTCCGGCTCAATTGCCGCGACCAAGCGCGGCGGAGGCGGAGGCGTCACCTGTTGCGGTGGCGGCGGCACCGCGCGCACAGCCATCTGTTGCACCGGCGGATTGAGCTCGCGCCACACGTAATAGCCGTAACCCGCGCCAATGGTGCCGCAGATGAGCAAAGTGGTCGGCACCAGACCAAGATTCCAGCGCCAGCGCGGCGCGGCTTTTTTCTTCGCCGCAAACAGATTCTGCCCGGCAGAACGCGAACTCTCGGTTCTAGACGCTTCGGCGGAGGCCTGACTTTGGGCTTTTTGATCGGGATGCTCTTCCAGTGTCAGCCCGGTGCTTTGCGCATCCCGCCCGGATTTCTTCATCGCATCGAGAAGCAGGCTCATTTCCCCCCCTTGCCAGTTTCAGGCAGAAGAAAATCCGCCGTCGGCAGATTGTCGCGGAAGGCGGCAAAATCGCCGTCAATACTGGCATCCTTGATCACCACCGGGCGCAGGAAGATGACCAGTTCGGTTTTCTTCTTGGTATCGTCACGATTATTGAACAGGTTGCCGGCCACCGGGATACGGCCCAGCCCGGGAATGCCGTTAGTCAGGTTGTTGATCTCGTCCTGCATCAGGCCGCCCATTACCGCGATCTGGTTGTTGCCGATCTTCAGCACCGACTCCAACTCGCGGGTTTGCAGTTGCGGGATGCGGCTGGTGACCCCGGCAGCCGCGAGCGACGGGTTGGGATCATTGACGAAACCGAGCAGGCGGGTAATGGAAGGACGCAAATTGAGCAGCACGGTGTCGCTGTCGTCGATCTGCGGGGTGACACTCATGGTAAAGCCGGTCGGCACCGTCACCGCCGTGGTGGTGAAGGTGGTGGTGCTGGTGGTCTGGTTGCTGACGGTATCTGCCTTGATGGTGAAATAGACCAGATTGTCCACCACGCGCAGCATCGCGGTCTGGTTGTTCATCACGCTCAACTTCGGGCTGGACAGCACCTTCACATCACCAAACGTCTCCAGCAAGGAAACGCTTGCATTCAAGCTGCCCAGACGGGAGGTCGGATTCACATAATTCAGAATGAAGGTGCCGATATTCGCCGTTGTGTCGGTGGGCAACTGCTGGCTGGAAATCGCCTGCCCCAGCGAAAACCCTTTGGTATCCCCGGCGGAAAGTAATTTCGACCAGTTGATGCCCTGCTGGTAGTTGCTGCTCAATGTGACCTCGGCAATCGTCGCCTCGATCAGCACCTGGCGGCGCGCGCTGCGCATCACCTGCACGATGAACTCGCTGATCTTTGCGTGCTGTTTGCCGGTGGCGCGCACGGTGATGATGCCGGCCTCGGGATTGGAGATCACCGATGCCGCCTGCAGGGTGCGATAGTCCTTGAAATCCTGTTCGCTGCTCTTTTGTTGTGCGGCAACCGGGGGCTTGCCCCCATTTTCCGTCTTGGCACCGCCGTCTTTTTCGTCCGAAGATTTCACCGCTTCGCTCGACGCGCGCCGGCTCACCACGATCTCCTTGTCAGTCTCGTTCAGGATGTCGGTGATGTTTTTCACCAGCGTGTCCCAGAAATGGTTCTTCGATGAATTCTTGATCGACAGCTGCGAATTGTTGCCGCTCGCGGTGCTTCCGCCCACTTGGGTGGTATTGGACATGCCGCCGTCGGAATCGCGCGACATATTGACGTAATCGATCTTGTAGTTTTTCAGATAGGGCGAATCCGGCATCACCGCCAGGCGGCTGTCATTCAAATCGTAGCGCATCGCCACCTGCTGGCTGATGCGTTCAAGGATCTGCGCCAGCGTCTGGTTGATCGCGTTGATCGTGACATTGCCCTCGATCCCCGGATGAATGTCGATATTGATTTTGGCATCGCGCGCCAGCGCGAACAGGACCTCGCGCGCCGGCAAATTGGTGACCACCACGCTATACGTCTCGACTTTTTCCGCGGGCCTGGGCGGCGGCAACACCACGGCATGGCGGATCGGCTGCGGTATTGCCCCCCGGTTTTGCGCCGTAGCGGGCGCCTGTTGGATATGTTGACTCGAAGGCTTGATTGGCCTTGTACCACAGGCAACAAGGATCAAACTGGCAGCGCAAAGCAGAAAAAAGCGAGTCATGATTCTGGTTTCTCCCTGATGTTTGGTGCAAAGTAACCCAATTCAACCCTGCTGGCAACCAATCCAACAGCCTATATATTTTTTATATCATCGGCTTAAGGCGCTTCTTGCGAGTCATCTAACAAGTACACGGTCGGTGCAAACGCATCCAGATAACGTTGCGGCAGGTTGGCCATTGCGGCGCGCGCCTCGCGACCGTCGGCAAAGCGACCAAACAACACGCGGAAGGCGTTGTTACCGTGCAATCTGATCGGCAACACGCGTATATCGTCCAGCACCCCCAGCTTCCTTGCCCGCCGCAGAAATCCCTCCATCCGTTCGGGCTGCACATTCTCGGTGTAAAACAACTGAATACTGGCCGACCCGCCCGGAGCTGTCGCCAGCATCTCGCGCGTCGCCTCCATCTGCTGTTGCAGCAAGCTGCCCGGCGGAATGCCTTTCAGCTCGCGCATCGGCGGGCGCGGTGGGGGCGAAGGTGGCGGCGGCTCCACCGGTTCTGCCGCATCGAGCGGTGCAGGCAGTGCCGCTGCCGAACCGGTCACCGGCAAATCGTGGCTGGCGACGACATCACTTGCAACCGCCAACAGCGGCGCAGAGGGAAGATCAACGGTCGGCGCGGGAGAATTTTGCGCCGCCGGAGTTTGCGCGAGAGGCGCTGCCGGCTGCCCCGACTGGTTGATAAACCAGCCGGCGCCGGCGAAGATTGCCGCCACCGTCACCGCCCCCAATATCACCGCCTGTTTGCGCCCGTCCCATTGCCGCATCGGCATCATCTCGCTGTCGCGCAGCGCCGCCTTGACATGGCGCGCCCCGATTGCATGATTATTTTCGACAAACGCCGCCAACAATGCCTTGTCGGCCAGAATGTTGACCCGCCGCAACAGTCCCTGAGACGCTTTGGCGATCATCTTTTCCGCCTCCGCGCTGAAATTATCGGGGCCTTTGTAACCGGCCGCGCGCATGCGGAACATCAGGTAATCGTGGATAAATTTTGGCGACAGCGGCAGGATGGTGAAGTGATGGACGATGCGATCTTTCAGTTGCCGCATATTGGTCTGCATCAGCTTCTGGTCCAGCTCCGGCTGGCCGAACAACACGATCTGCAGCAGCTTATGCTTGCCGACCTGCAGGTTGTACAGCAGGCGCAATTCCTCCAGTGTGTCCAGCGGCATCGCGTGCGCCTCGTCCACCAGCACCACCGCCCGCTCGCCGCGCTCGTACATGGCTTCGAGATGGTTCTGCAAGGTTTGCAAAATCACGCTGATACGCTTGCCCTCAAGGTCGAGCTGCAGGCGGTCGCAGATCGCGTACAGCAACTCGTCGCGCGACATGCTGGGGTTGGCCAGATAGATCGCCTTGATGTTGGTCGGCAGCTTGTCCAGCAGCATGCGGCAGAGCATGGTCTTGCCGCTGCCGACTTCGCCGCCGACCTTGACGATGCCTTCGCCGTCACTGATCGCATACACCAGCGCATCAAGGATTTCTCCCCGGTTCGCGCCGGAAAAGAAAAATTCGGTGACCGGCGTAATCTTGAACGGCGGTTCGGTCAGGCCAAAATGCTCCAGATACATCATTGCCCCTTTACTGGTTGCGCTGTTGCGTGCCGTGTTTTTGCAAGGCTTCCATTCGGCTGTACAAGGTGGTGCGCGCGATGCCCAGCATTTTCGCGGCCTCGCTGACATTGCCGCGCGCCAACTCCATCGCGGTATCGACGTAGGTTCGAGTATAGCCCATCAGCAAATCATCCAGATTAAACTCGCCCTGCAACAGGCGCGACTGCGCATCCTCCGCCAGCGGCGCGCCGTCGGGTAGCGCGGGCTGCGGATCAAACTCCGCTTCAAGCCGGGTTGCACTCAAAGTTGCGCCCGGATAGCGCGTCATCAGACGGATCACAATGTTGCGCAATTCGCGCGTGTTGCCGGGAAACGGATAGCGCAGCCAGGCTTCCTGCGCCGCCTCGTCCAGGGTGAAACAGGGAACCTGCAATTGCGCGGCATACTCGGCGCAGAAATGCTCGAGCAGACGCAGCTTGTCCGCGCCCAGCTCGCGCAGCGGCGGCACATTAATGGTGAACACGCTCAGGCGATGGAACAGGTCGGCGCGAAAACTGCCGTCGCGCACCGCCTGCGCCAGCACCCGGTTGGTGGCGGCAACGATGCGCGCATTGCTCCTGCGCGTCGCGGTCTCGCCGACGCGCTGATATTCGCCATTTTCCAGCACTCGCAATAATTTGGCTTGCAATTCCAGCGGTAACTCGCCGATCTCGTCGAGGAACAGCGTGCCGTCCCGCGCTTTTTCAAAAAAGCCTTCCTGCGCCGCCGTGGCGCCGGTGAACGCGCCCTTGGCGTGGCCGAACAGCGTGGATTCAAGCAAATTTGCGGCGATGGCGGCACAGTTGATCGCCACCAGCGGCGCCGCCGGATTCGTTCCCAACTGGTGCAGCGCGGCGGCCACCAGTTCCTTGCCGCTGCCCGACTCGCCCTGGATCAGCACCGGATAAGGGGTGTTCGCATACAGCTTGATCTGGCTGCGCATCGCCTCCACGGCAGGACTTTCGCCGACCAATCCGAGACGCCTGGCGTTCTGTACAGCGGCGCGCTGTTCGCCGCGCCGCGCGATCCACGCCGCGCGCAACTGGTCGCGCAGGGTCTCCGGACGGCAGGGTTTGGCCACAAACTCGAACGCGCCGAGCGCGCGGGCATGGCGCGCGTTGCCCTCCTCGCTTTGCCCGGACAAGGTGATGATCTTGATCTGCGGCGAATGCGCGAGCAATTCGGTGATCAGACGAAAGCCTTCCTGCGGACGGTGCGGTGTCGGCGGCAGTCCCAGATCGACCAGCGCCAGTTCGGGCGGCGCCGCCAGATCGCGCACCAGCCGGATCGCCTGCGCGCGGTCTTCCGCCAGCAAAATATCAAATTCGCCGGACAGTGCGAGACTCAACGAATCGCGGATGAGCGGATCGTCGTCAACAATAAGCAGGCTGGGTAAATGCAAGGTTTTCATGGGCGGCGCGACTACCGGATTGTCAATCGCGCGCAGGATAGCCAGTATTCACTCGCAGCTCAAGCGCCCGATATAAACGGAAGGGGTGATACAATGCGCGACCGTTTTTTTGCAGAGCATGAATATGTCCGGTGAGACACTGGTTGAAATTCACGACGTGAATTTTGCCTACGACAAGCGCCCGATCCTGAAGGGGATCAACATGGCGTTTGGCAAAGGCAAAGTGATCGCCATCATGGGCGGCAGCGGTTGCGGCAAGACCACCCTGTTTCGTCTGATCGGCGGCGCGCTGAAACCGTCGCGCGGCGAAGTGCGCATCGCCGGCAAGGTTATCCACGAGATGAACGAGCGGGAGCTGTACGAGATGCGCTGCCAGATGGGCGTGCTGTTCCAGTTCGGCGCGCTGTTCACCGACATGTCGGTGTTCGACAACGTGGCGTTCCAGTTGCGCGAGCACTCGAATCTGCCGGAAGAACTGATCCGCGACCTGGTGATGATGAAACTGCACGCGGTCGGCCTGCGCGGCACGCACGAGCTGATGCCGGCCGAGCTGTCCGGCGGCATGGCGCGGCGGGTCGCCCTGGCGCGCACGGTGGCGCTCGACCCGATGCTGATTTTGTACGACGAACCGTTCGCCGGCCTCGACCCGATTTCGCTGTCGGTGGTCGGCCAGCTGATCCGCAAACTGAACGACGCGCTGGGTTCGACCTCGGTCATCGTCACGCATGATGTGCAGGAGTCATTAAAGATCGTGGATTACGTGTATTTCATCTCGGAGGGCGTGATCAGGGCGGAAGGCACGCCGGAACAGATCCGCGCCTCGGCCGACCCGTTCGTGCGCCAGTTCGTGCACGGCGAAATCGACGGGCCCATCCCTTTCCATTACGCCGGGCAAAACAGCTATGCCCGGGATTTGGGAGTACCCGCCTGATGTCCGCACTCAAAACCACCCGCGCCATCGGCCATCGCGTAATTGATGCGGTTTGGCGGCTCGGCGTTGCCGCGCGTTTCCTCGCTTACACCCTGCTGCATTCCGCTTCCAGCTGGCGCCGCTTCCAGCTCATCGTGAAGGAACTGTTCTCCAGCGGAGTCATGTCGCTCATCATCATCGGCGTCGCCGGCACCTTCGTCGGCATGGTGCTCGGCCTGCAGGGTTACGAAACTCTGAAACGCTACGGCTCCGAATCGGCGCTGGGTTCACTGGTCGCCCTCAGCCTGGTGCGCGAACTGGGCCCGGTGCTGGCGGCGCTGCTGTTCGCCAGCCGCGCCGGCTCGGCGATGACCGCCGAGATCGGCCTGATGAAGGCGACCGAACAGATTGCCGCGATGGAAATGATGGCGGTCAACCCGATTGCGCGCGTGGTTGCGCCGCGCTTCTGGGCCGGCGTCATCTCGATGCCGCTGCTCGCCGCCATCTTTTCCGCGATGGGCGTGTTCGGCGGCTACCTGGTCGGCGTGGTGCTGATCGGCGTGGATGCCGGCTCGTTCTGGTCGCAGATGCAATCCGCCGTCGATGTGCGCAACGACATCGTCAACGGCATCATCAAGAGTTGCGTTTTCGGCGTGGTGGTCACCCTGATCGCCCTGTTCGAGGGATTCGATGCGCCGCCGACCGCGGAAGGGGTATCCGGCGCGACCACGCGCACGGTGGTCGAGTCATCGCTTGCCATCCTGATGCTCGACTTTATTTTGACTGCATTTATGTTTCGGGGAGTTTGATCATGCAACGGACGGTACTTGATTTGTGGGTGGGCGCATTCGTGCTGGCGGGAATCGGCGCGCTGGTTATTCTGGCCTTCAAAGTAGGCAATATGAGCACCTATAACGGCTCCGACACCTATCGCCTGCAAGCCTATTTCACCAACATCGGCGGCCTGCGCCCGACCGCCTCGGTGCGCAGCGCCGGGGTGCTGGTGGGGCGGGTCGGCGCGATCACCCTCGACACCGAGCGCTACCAGGCGAGGGTCGAGCTGGATATTGACAAACGCTACCAGTTTCCGGCGGACACCTTTGCCAACATCCTCACCTCCGGCCTGCTCGGTGAACAATACATCGGCCTGCTGCCGGGCGGCGACGACGAGATGCTGGCGGAAGGCGGGCAGTTCAAACAGACCCAGTCCGCCATGGTGCTGGAAGACCTGATCGGCAAATTCATGCTCAACCAGGCCGACGCCAAAAAATAACCGGGAGAACCAGATGAAACGCATCCTCGCTTTGTTGCTGGCCGGCCTGATCAGCCTGCCCGCGCTCGCCCAGCGCGACGAATCCACCCCGGACGGTCTCATCATGAACACCGTCGATAAAGTGCTGGACATCGTGCGCAAGGACCAGGCCATCGTGACCGACCGGCAACGCCTGTTCACCCTGGTCGAATCCACCATCGTTCCGCATTTCGACTTCGCCCGCATGACCCGGCTGGCAGTGGGCAGGCCGTGGCGCGATGCCACCCCCGAACAAAGAACCGCGCTCACCGCCGAATTCCGCAATCTGCTGGTGCGCACTTACACGATTACCTTCAGCAATTATGTCGAGCCGAAGATCGACTTGAAATCCGTGCGCAGGCTGGATGAAAACGAAGCCACCGTGCTCACCGAGATCGTGATTTCGGACGGGCGCGTGGTGGCGGTCAACTACGAAATGCGCAGGAGCGGCGGCGGCTGGAAAGTGTTCGACGTGGTGGTGGAAGGCATCAGCCTGGTGACCAGCTACCGCAACTCCTTCACCGACCAGATCCAGCGCGACGGCATCGACGGCCTGATCCGCTCGCTCGTTGAGAAAAATCAGTCATCCCAGGTCGCCGTCCAACCCGTCGCGGTGAAAACCAATTGATCCGCATCGAAAATGACCGCCTGCTGATTTCCGGGCCGCTGACCCTGGAAACCATCGGCGAAATCGCCGCCACCCCGCTTTGCGCCGAACAACCGGTGCGGGTGATCGACCTGGGCGAAGTGGAAAAAGTCGATTCCGCCGCGGTGGCGCTGCTGCTGCACTGGCTGCGCCAGGTCGCGCAAAAGGAGTGCAAGCTCACCTTCGCCAACGTGCCGAAAGAATTGCACAGCCTCGCCGCGCTGTATGACGTGGCCGACATTCTTGCGCTTTCGGCCAACGAGAAAGCATAGGTTTAGTTGCAATTCGTATTGAAATGAGCGCAGGTTGCGGAAAATAAGCCGGCAGGCCTGTTTCACGCGGAGACGCGGAGTGCGCGGAGAAAGTCAAAGGCAACACAACTGGTCATTTCCGCAAAGTCGTGGGCGGGAGCGACAAAATGTAAATGATGGGATATCCCCTTAAGATTCTCTCCGCGCACTCCGCATCTCCGCGCGAAAATGAAACAAGCACAACAGCTTCCTTAACATCAGTAAACATCATGCAAAAACTAGCCATTCGCGGCGGCGCGCCCTTGCACGGCGAAGTCCGCATCTCCGGTGCCAAGAACGCCGCCCTGCCCATCATGTGCGCCGGTCTGCTCACCGCCGAACCGCTGCACCTGACCAACCTGCCCGACCTGCACGACGTCGGCACCATGCGCAAACTGTTGCAGCAGATGGGCATCAGCGCCGCCACCGCGCCGGGCGAGATCACTTTCACCGGCGACACGATCGACAAATGGGAAGCGCCGTACGACATGGTGAAGACCATGCGCGCCGCCATCCTCGTGCTGGGGCCGCTGGTCGCGCGCTTCGGCGATGCGCGCGTCTCCCTGCCTGGCGGCTGCGCCATCGGCTCGCGCCCGGTCGATCTGCACATCAAGGGCCTGCAGGCGATGGGCGCCGAGATCACCATCGAGCACGGCTACATCCACGCCAAAGCCAGGCACCTCAAGGGCGCGCGCATCTTCTTCGACCTGGTCAGCGTCACCGGCACCGAGAACCTGATGATGGCGGCGACGCTGGCCGACGGCGTAACCGTGCTGGAGAACGCCGCGCGCGAGCCGGAAGTGGCCGATCTGGCGAACTGCCTGCGCGCGATGGGCGCGCAGATTACCGGCGACGGCACTGACACCCTCACCATCACCGGCGTGAAAGAACTGCACGGCGCCAGCCACCGCATCATGCCCGACCGCATCGAGAGCGGCACCTTCCTCGTCGCGGCGGCGGCCACCGGCGGCAGCATCACCCTCACCGACACGCGCGCCGACATCCTCGACACCGTGCTGGAAAAACTCGCCGAGGCCGGCGC
>Ga0210035_1000424_pt1 | contig 31803 bp, 29 predicted proteins | sample CryGeymeta201507_FD_183975 | JGI IMG/M metagenome (GOLD analysis project Ga0210035, IMG submission 183975) | Groundwater microbial communities from Crystal Geyser aquifers in Utah, USA - Crystal Geyser metaG 2015-07 (SPAdes) (version 2) | ecosystem: Environmental > Aquatic > Deep subsurface >...
TAGCTCGGGGTGATGATCTGGAATTCAGTTGTATTTGGCACAACTGCAACTTTTACGCCTTCTGGCACAAGGCGCTGCATTTGCTGATATATCTCACTCAGCGCTTGTTCGCTAATATCGGGGGCGACGCGCAGCGCCAGAATATCGCCCGGCTTCATCGCGAGCTTGTGTACTTCTACGATTGCCATTTCAAACGGTGTCATTTTATTTTCCTTTGTTGGTGATGGTTGTAGCGTAAAGTCACGACAACAAAAAACCCGCAAAAGCGGGTTCTCTGTGTTTTCAAGCATGGAACATTAGGCCGATGCCATGTACGATGCAGCTTTGAGCGATGTCAAAACGGCATTTACCTTGGCTTCGAGTGCATCCAGACGCGCCTCCACTTCGGTGCGCAATGTTTCCACATCCGCATTGTCTGCCTTGGCATCGATGAAGCCCTTGATCTCGGCAGTTGCCGAATTTATCGCGGCGTTCACATCAGTAGCGGATGGCGTTGCGGCACCCGCGCACGCTGCGCCAGTCATGGTAACGGCGATAGGTGCCAGCGCCGTCAGGTTCGCGGTCGCACCAAACGCAACAACAACCCCGGCTGGGCCACTTCCTGGCGCATCAATTGCCGCCACCAATTCATCCGCAACAGCTTTGCTTGTTACTGCTGCCGTAAGACGTTTTTTTGCATCTGCGCTAATTGTCATTTTGCATCTCCTTATTTACGTTTCGCTGGTTTCGCATCGGCTTGTGCTTGTACGGCATCAACCGGAGGATTAACTACTGCAGGTTCTTTTTCATCCTCTACAGCAAAGCCTTCGAAGTCTGCAAACAATGCCGCATCATCAGCAGATACGCCGGTCGCTACCACGCTTCCATCTTTTTGACGCTCGAATGCGATCCCGTTAATTTCTTCGGAAGCATTCGGGCGAGTGCAAGTGATTTTCATTTCTTTATCCTTTAGGGAAAACAGGGGCTATTAACCCCTGTCTATTTTCAACTCACTGCGATTAAACAGTGAACGGACGCCATGTTGCGTTTGCTGGCAGGATGTTCTTGATGTAGCCGTGATGCTTTGGCTTCGTCACGCGCAAGTAGCCGAACAAGAACTGGAACCAGCTCACAACAGGAACGCCGCCAACACCGAATGGCAAAGGAATCTTGGTCATCGGTTGGAACTGACGCCATCCGATTGCATCAGCCGCTGGGTTCATATTCAAGCAAGGAACCATCACGGTGCCAGGGATGTCGCGGTTGATGTCGGTGAACGCAGTTGTTGCGCCAGTCTTGGGGATGATCTTCACGAGACGGAAGTCGTTCGTCGCGTTCGTTCCATCTTGACGCGAGCGATACACTGCATACCCTGTTTCTGTACCAGCAGCCGACTGAGTGATCGTGAGAACCGCTTTCTTGCCAGCCGCAACAGAGGTCTGTGTTGACTTCACGATTGCAGTCAGACCTTCACCGTTGCTACCTACAGCAGCAACTGCGTAGTAGTACAGGCCAGCGCGCGGTGCGGTGAACATGCTTGCGGTGTCGGATACAGAAGCACCCACTGTTACGCCCAAAGGAATGAATCCAACGTTCGCAGCGGCAGCAGCAGGCCAGGTCAGTTCGATTGGTTTTGCCATTGGGAACTCGCCATGATGCAGGAACGTATCGATGTTTGTCTTCAATACGCCCTCAGTCAGGCGAATGCCTTCCACATGACCGCCAATGGTCAATGGGGAATTAGGCTGCACACTCCAACGGAATGCCGGGTCAAGACCCATATTCAAGTCGGTCTGAACTGCTGTCGGCATGAAGGTGTCGGTGATACGACCCCAGTTACCGTAGTCCTGAATTGCTGCTTGCAGCTTGGTGAAAGGCTCCACGGTATTCAGTGGCAGGCCGGCCATGTCGATCACATGGTCAGAGCCAGCTTTGCCAGCGGCGATAGCTGCGTCGATCTGAGTGAAGATGCCGTCGTACTGTGTCGGGCAAGCAGCAGCGTTGCCATGAAACAGCAGATATTCAGCATCTGTCAGCAATTGCAGTGCGCCGTTGCGCTCTTCAACTGCAACAGGCTCAGCCATGTTTTTACCCAGATTCAGCACATAACCGACTTGACGCAAGGTCATCAGGAACTTGACCAAGCCAACTTCGCGGCTGTATTCGCCTTGTGCAGAACGGACAGTACCCATTTGGCTATTTGTAGAACCACCCAACACGCCACCGATGCTGTTTTGACGGGTGTATTCGTCAACGATGTTTGTTGCATTGGACTGTTGCAGCTTTTTGAACAGCACGAAGTGCTCTTCTTCCTGCACCACAGTCTTCATCGCGGTGTCGAGGGACTGTACGCCCATAGCGCCGCCGCCGGTGAGGGTGGCAACGTCAGTTTGATAGCTGGATGCGGTCAATGCTTTTTGCAGTTCTTGTGCATTGCCCAGTGCGCCACCGACAGAGCCGCCCAACACGGGAGCGCCACCGGCTTGCATTCCTGCAAATTGTGCCATTAGTTCTTGAGGATTCATTTTTACTTCTCCTAGTTAGTTGAAAATATTACTCGGCCAGAATCTTGGGTTACTCGCCCAAAACCTTGTTGACGAGGTTCTGGTCAAGCACTGATCCCATGCGCAACGCCACGTCGCAAACCGTCAAGTCTTTGCCAGTGATGCGGCCAGCATCGAAAGCGGCATTCGCTTTGAGCATGAAACCTTGCGCATCCAGTGGCTGTTCGTTTTGAAGGCTCTTAATCATGGCCGGTGTTGGAGTCGTAACAGACTTGCGGCCAGCACCCTGATTGGAGAGAATTTCAACCTTTTCATTGAGCGACTTAATCAGAGAGCCTTGGCTCTTGATTACATCAGCCAAAATGGTCAACGATTTGGTGAGATCAGTTTTTTCGGATTCAGCACCTTTTTGCAGGGCTTCAACCTGGTCGCTAAGCGACTTAATCATCTCGGTACCGTCAACAGCCTCATGCTTCTCGCCATCGGCAGTAGTGACGATGAAAGACTTTGCCATTGGCGCGCCCTCTTCGCCTTCTTTCTTGGCCGCTGGCTTGGCAATCGGATTGCCGTTTTCATCCAGCTCTTCTTCATCGCCTTCTTTTTTCTTTGCGCCATCATCAGCGCCCGCCGCTGCGGCAGCAGCAGCTTGAATCTTTTTGTCGTCCTCTTCGGCGGCATAGCTCTTTTGCAGCGTCTCAAGGTCGTCCAGCAGTTTTTCGTAGCTCATTTACCTCTCTCCTTAAAATGGATGCTTGTAGCAGCCGACTGTTTAATCCCTCGCAAGAAGCGCTCTACCCAATCAGAAGCCTGTTCATGGGATAAACCGAACGTGCGAATAGCGTAATTTGTAATGTCACGACCAACTTTTCGCCCGCGAATTGCTTCTGAGATACGCTCGCGGAAATCAAAGTAGCTGTGAATGCCGGTATCAAGTGACTGCATCCCAAATGCAGCACCACCAGTCATGGCGGTGGCATCAGTGGCATAGCTGGCTTCAAGCGCCTTGTTCAGGGTGAATGCATTTAGTGATTTGCAGAACGTGCCAATTGGCGAAGCCGAGGCCGTTGGGACGTGTTGATTGACCGGCGTTTGGCTAAGTCCGATATTTGTCCAGCGCACAGATTTGACCACCGTCACCTTGCTGCATGACTCTGGATCAAACTCTTGCACCTTGACCGGCGCAGAACCTCCTACGGACGGATACCAACGCTTTGGCGGTGAAATCTTGGTCATCGACTCCCACACCATGTTTGCGTTCTTGGCTAATTCAGAATCGCCCTTGTAGAGCTGGGCCTTGACGAACGTATGGCGGTTTTCAATGCGGACATCGACGGGCCTCCCAATTTCGTATTGCAGCGGATTTTGAATCCCCGCCTTTGCCCCAATGATCGAGAAGTGATCTATGTCGATGTTCCCGTAGCGCAGGTAGTAATCTTTGCTATCCGCAAGTGCTTCGGATAGAACCTTCTCACCTTGCAGGTCAATCCCTTCGTTGCTGGCCTCAATGTAAATGAAGCGCTCCCCTGACTCTTCGACTGGGGTTGCTTTAAGGAACGACTGGAATGAAACAAAGTCGTCTGTATTGTTGGCGGCATCTATCATGCTGACATGTTGGCGTCACGACACATGCAGCAACAAAAAACCCGCCGAAGCGGGTTCATCTGCTATTCGCATACAACATATAGCCGCTACGATGTGGCCAGCGTGCGCAGGAGTGCGCCTTTCTCTTTGGTTAGGTCAAGATACTCATCCGCAGCCGCGCGGTCTGTGATCGCTTTCCCTCGCAAATTGTCCAGAAGTGCATTCACTTGCGCAAGCCGGGCAGTCGCGCCAGCAGTGATGGCATCACCCTGCGAATCTACTTGACGCAGCATCGACGATGTTTGGCTGATGCACTTACGAAGCTCTGAATTGCCTTGATCTAGTCCCATTACATCCCCGCGTCTTCATCGAATAACACAACCTCGTCACTATCCAGATCAATACTGATAGCACGGCCCATGTTGTTTTCCCAGTTTGCTCGCCACATCAACAGAGCATCATGCATGGCGTCTTCGAAGTTGTCATATTCCGGCATCTTAGCAACCATGTCAGGCTGCTCGTACTCGCCCAGGAGGTACAAATTTTCCTTGGTGTAATACTTTTTCAGGAAAGCTTTCACAAAATACCAGTACACGCCAAAGTTGCGATAGTCGGCTGGCTTGTTATCCAGCACCTTGCGAATGTTGGCCGCGAGCTGGTCGGGCGGGAGCATTGTTGACGACATCATGCGGGTTCCTTATCGTAATTTTTCTGGCTTGCAGCAAGCAATTCATTAAGCCTATCACCCACCGTCTGGCTCTTGTCTTCTTGTGAAGAGTAATATCCTTGTGAGGCTGAAAGATTGCCATACCCCTGAATATCGCCGCGCTTTTTATCTAACAAACCCGCCGCGCCGGCCAGCTTCTGCATAGCGCGTATTCTTGCAGGTCTATGCTCATAGCCGTTGGCAATTGCCTGCAACGCCTCTTCATGCTTTCCATCTTTGTGATGCCGCAAACCGGATTCAACCATTGCATGTACGAGATCGTCATGCCCGGCACTCGCAGCAAGCCCAAGAATAGCGGCATGAACCGACTTCGCCTTATCTCCAAGGAAATAGTTGTTATGCTTGCCGTATTTACCGCCATACGATTCTGATTTTGGCTCATGTGTATCGATAGCACCACCCAGCACGCCAAGGTGCCGCGCCTTCGCCCAAAGTGCGGCAATCGCTTTCTTGGGGAGCTTAACCCGCGCGCCATACCCTTTGTCGGCATCTTGAATCTCACCCAATGGAGCAGCAGCATCAAGTGCCTCGGAGAACGTTTTTGCATGGCGGATGCGCTCGTTTTGTTCAGCGATCAGCTTTTGGCGAATCGGCTTAACCTCTGGAGAGTCGCCATCTCCATAGTAATACCCACCGCCAGAATACTTCCCGCTCAAATCGCCAATGATGCGTGTCCACGGATTGCTGTTACCATCTACACCGAGCCCATATTTGCGCTTGGCGCGCGTTACGGTCTTTCCGCCACGACGCCCAACGCTTGCGGTATCAGTGCCAAACGAAGCCGCCCGCTCGGCATCCATCCACGCCTGAATTGCTTTCTGCTTGTTCTCTTCGGTCGGTAGCATGAAGTCATGCGTATCTGGCCCATATCCCTTGCTGTTGCCGCTGACTTCATAGCTAGGAACAATTACCGGCTGCCCTGTAGCTTTGTCTATCAGCGCAACGCTGCCATGACCCGCGCTGACCTTGTAATTTCTCAATCCGTCCCACAGTTGGCTTTGCAGCTTGTCATGGTTTGCCGAGATCACCGATGGAGGCAATTTCATCACATCGCTGACTTGCTTAATTTCCAGTGGCTTTTCAGCAATCTTGCGGCTGATTTCTTCCGTTTCCGCCTTTTCGTCATAGGCGAATGCCTTGGGTTTCGGCATGTCCTTTATGTCCATCGTCATGCGGGATGGCATTTCCTGACCATACAAGCGCATCGCCACTTGCTGCTTACGTGGGTCAACGCCTTCGACCACATACCTTGCAACCTTATCGCCATCGGCAATTTCAATGCCTGCTCCAGCGTACATCATCGTCCCAGTGCTGGCGACGATCACGGGCGTATCTGAATCCAGCGCCTGTTTCGCAGTGAAATACTTATCCGCTTTGAGCGCCGAGTATTCTTTGTCCAGCTTGGCTTTGAGTCGTGCCGCGCTCTGCGTATCCTTGTTTTTCAGGGCAGCGTAGCTACGCTTGACCTCTTGGAATTTCACAAAGCGCTGCGATGCCTCCGCCGTCCTTCCGGCGACTAGGCGCTCTTCCTTGGCTTTGTGATTAGCCTCGAATGCTTCGCGCGCTTGGTCTGGGTCGGCTGCCAGCATAATCATCATTTCATCACGGCTCACATTCCCCTGCTGGTTCATGTTTTCCACTTCGTTGCCGCCCTTCCAGACGGCATCCTGCCAGTCTTTCTTGGCTAAAATCGCCTGCAACCGATAGCCGTCGAAGCTACCTTTTGCCAGATATGCGTGAACTCTAACGCCCTCGTTTGTATTGCCCTGGCGTAAGCCACGCCCATTTCGCTGCTGCATGGATGCGGGCTCCCACGGCAAGTCGAGATGGTGAATATCCGAAGTGCCCTTTTGCAGATTCAGCCCCTCGCCCATCGTGGCCGTGTTGCCGATCACCACTTTCAGCTTGCGCGCGTTGAACGCATCGCAAATGCTTTGCCGCTTGGATGATGAGGATGCAACTTGCGCATTGATGATGCCGATCTGGTTGCGCGGGATACCGGACGCAACAAGCGCAGCGGCAATTTTCTCGTGAGAATCGACGTAATCAGAGAAAACAATCTGTCCGCCATCCTTCATATTCTTGATGATTTCCTGAGCACAGGTAATGTATTTCGGGCTTTTTGTTCCATCGTAATCGGGGTCAAGCAAGGATAGATCGACAGCGGCCTTGTTCATCTTGTCCATGATGCTGAAAATATGCGCGTCTCCGGTCGCATCTTTCCCTTTTGCTTCCGCCGCCAGTTCGCGCAATTCTGAATAGGCAGATTCTTGCTCCGCATCCATCGTAACCATGTGCGTGACATCCTGCCTCCCCGGCAGCTTCAATCCGACCTCATCCGCAGTTTGGCGATGAATATAGCGCTTCATGATCGCGCGGAGCTCATCCATATTTTGGAAGCCAGCAGTAATCAGCGCCTCTTCCATCTTTCCGCCTGTATCAAGCGCCATGCCATTTTCGAACTTGGCAAATCGGTCAAGGAACTCTTCGCTATTGCGTACGCCGATCTTCTCGAATGCTTCCGGCGCGACATGCGACAGCATGGCGTAAATCTCAATCGGGCTATTTTTGGTTGGCGTGGCCGTCAAGCCGTACACGTTCTTCCCATTTTGCTGATCGAGCAACCAGCGCGCCTTGAGGTTAAAATCAAGCGCACGCATTGATAGCCCGCCACCGCCCAGATACTTGGGCGACTCACCAAAGCGCGACTTGATCGCGCACAGGTTCTTTTGGTGATGGAATTCGTCATGAATCAGCGCATCCACCCCAAGGCCGTTGAAGTACGTCGCATCGGTACGAGAGTCTTTCCCGAATTCCTGACTCGCGCGCGCCTGTTCCCAGCTTTCGCGGATCTGCTTGGCGCGCTTATCGCCAGCATTGCCCAGCTTGTCGCCACGCTGCACCCAGAAATCCTTGCTGTTGTATTCACCCTTGGTGATTGGGTCTAGGTCAATTTCCTCAAATGACGGCTCGCTGCAAATGATGAAGTCGTATTCGTTTTGCTGAAGATCATGGTATTTACGCTTGCGCTCAGCGGCATTGTCATCCTTGCCTTTGAGAGAGCCATCAGCAAGTCGTTCAAAGCTTCCGCCGATGGTGAGCACCTTGCTCCCTGGGAACCATTTCTCGCACTCATCGAACCAGTTGGCGAGAACGGACTTCGGCACCACGATCATCGGACGTTTTGCCTGCCCAGTCGTTTTGAGCGTGCGCGCCAACATTAACGCCCGCGCTGTTTTACCCAGCCCGACATCAGCCGCAATGATTCCCTTGCCCGCGTTCAGCGCCCAGCGCAGCCCGCCCCACTGGTAGTCCTTCAATCCCTCGGTATTCATACCGGGAATATCCATAGGCTCATTCGAGAATTCCCGTTCAGCGAAGCCCCTGAATTTTCTGTTGTACAGGTCTTCGGCTATTTCGCGGTATTCCGGCGATGCGCAAAGCCAGTCTTTGAACTCCACGTTCAGGTCATCAATGATGTGCTTATCGTCTTTTCTCAGGCCGGTGCGGTTCAGGTACTTATCGAGGTGCGATTGCTCGCCATATCCATTTCCACCGGTGATCGCGTAAACGCCATCTTCGAACGTAACAACCACCGGGGGTAACTCTTTCTGCCACTTATTGCCGTTCTGGTTTCTTGATGTCAGGAATGCAGACAAAATTGACGTTGGCAAGAAAGCCGAGTTCACCTGGATAAATGCATCCTCCAATGAGACAGGAGCGATTGTTTCTGTCAGCATAGTTACTTGCTGTTCCAGCTTCTTGCGTTGCTCAGGTGCCAATCCCTCGCCAGACAGCGCCGCCTTCGCGAAATCTGCCTTAGCCCACAGATCGCCGGACAGGTAGATGTCTTTTGTTGTCCATTCGCCAGTCACTGGGTCAATGGCGTACTTCGGGGATCCATAAAGCTGGTCTAGCGCCTCTTCTCTATCTAGCTCCGCCGCCTTTGCCAGCCTGTCTACACCAACAGTCTCATGGTCATTAAGTAATGACTGAACCGTGGCCTCAAATGAGCCCATCTGCTGTTTAGCCACCTTGCCAGTTACCGCATCGGAGAGTTCGCCATTCGATTTAACCGCACCGATCAACCGGTACAGCGCCTTGTCCTGCTGCGCACCAAGTAATACGTCCTTGTTCTTCGATGGAATACCGTGCGCCTCAACCCATTCACGCAAGTCTTTTTCGAGGGCAGGACGATCAACGGCAGTCATGCCATCCATCAGCGCATCAATCCGCGCGGCGATGTCTTGCCCTTGTTTCAACGCTTCCGATTGCAGCACCTCGTCAATACGATGCCAACGTGGCGGATTACCCTGCAGCACATAAACTACGCCGTCCACCGTCTTGGTATCACCAACCTTTGAAGTGTCAGCATATGGGCGATTCATTGCACCGCCCATCACCATAGAACGTGCTTTCTCGTCACCACCAACAGCGGTCAGAATGTCAGTTACAGCCGGAATTTCCTTGCCGTCTTCCGGTGAAAACTCAGCGAGCGCTTCTGGCACGCCACTCATGGAACCTTCGACAGTAATGTCCGCACCCATACCGGCTTTTGCGCGCCAACCATCACCCATCTTGCCCAACACATTCTCCGCACCACGCCCGGTGAAGTATTTGCCCGCAAGGAACTCTTCGTCCCAGACGCCAAGTGCTTTTAAGTGATCTTGCTTGACTGCGGAAGATGACAGCGCACCGGCCACATCATCTGGAAACTTGCGGAACCACACCACGTCGGTTGTCACCTCAGTATGCGAATGCTCGAATGCAGTATTCGGCATACGCTGAGCACCAAGGAACTGCCCCTTGCGCAATAGCGCCTCACGCAACTTGCGATTTGTGCGCGAATCCATGATGCCAGTCGGCACGATCAGGCCGACAATACCGCCAGCCTTGCACTTATCCATCGCCGTGTCGCAGAAATACGCATCCGCCGTTTTCAAATTAGGCTTGTCGTCCTTAATCAGCGACCCGCGTAGTCCAAATGGCACATTGCCCAGCACGCCGTCATATTGACGCTCATCCTGAGTAGCGAATCGCTCGAGGCTGGCATTTGCAATCTCATGGCGATCACCATGCAGCGCTTTGGCTATTTTGGCCGATGTCTCGTCCATTTCAACGCCGGTCACTTTAGAATCTGCCGGCGCGGTATGCAAAAACACACCGGGGCCGCAGGATGGCTCAAGCACTTCACCCTTCACGCCGAGACGCTGCGCGACCAACCACATGGCACTTGCCACTTCGGGCAAGGTGTAGAACTCATTCAGAGAATCGCCACAGCCGCCATTGCCTGAGTATTGGCGCAGAATCGCTTTGTCTTCGTCTGAGTATTCTCCCCCACGGGCTACGATAGCGGCGGCTTGCGTATTCAGGTCACGGCGGGCTTGCTTGCTGATGCCGGCCTGCACCCCAAAAGGAAGCGATGCGTCAACATTGCCAACCTGGACAGATGCAAGATTAGAAATCCGCGCATCCTCGGCGGCCATTGCATCCGGCGTGCCGTCAGTTCGGCGCTCTAACAGGCGCTCGTAGCGGCTTTTCGACTCTTTTGCTACGGTTTTTTGTGGATTCTCTGCGGTAACAGGCTTCGAAATAGCAACTTCACCGGGCTTGAGGTGCTTTTCGCGGATGAACCAGCCGCCCAATTTCTTGAATGTGTAGGGGTCAATCTCCATCGCCTGATCTTTGGTCAGATCAGTACGCACAATCCCGCGCAAAGTCTTACCCCTGCCTGTGATGTGCTCAACAATAGCGTGCGGAACAACGATGTCCCCGGCATGGCTAGGCGCTACATGTTCGTTTTCTGCTTTTTTTTCGACATGTTTTTCCGATGTGTCGATTGAATCAACATGTTTTGGCGGTGCTGCGAATAGATCAGCTTGCGGCGCTGGCTCCGGCTTTATGTTGTCGAACATCGCCGCGACTTCAACAACAGACTTTCCGCCCAGCTTTCCCATTTCCTCAAAAATGCGCTGCTGTTGGCCGTCAGTCATTCCAGACATGAGGTGTGCGAGGTTGCCTAGCCCGCCATGCTTGATGATGAAAGCCTCTAGGCGTGCTGAATGCTTGTCCTTCTGGGGCTCTTCTGAGTTACCGAATAAATCTGGCTGCGCAGGCTTTTCAATGCGTACCTTCTGAATTCGAGTGTGTGCCTGCGTAAAATGCCCGCGCTTATCTACCGATGCGCCGACCTGCACGGGCATCTCGATCAACTGGAATTGCTCTGACTTGAAGAATAGGCACCGAACGGCACCGAGACGCGAGAATAGGGTTTGCATGGTGTCACCATCTAAGGGGTTCCCCTTATGGTGACATCACGACATAGCGGTTATAACTTGGAGATGATTTGTTCGTATTCGCGGACAATCGCACTCGCTGGTGCTATTTGCCTCTCGGTGAAAATTTCAGCCAGGCTACGGTAATACCACAGCGTTTCATCCTGACTCGCCGTGAATCGGTCAAATACCGATGCGCCGACCTCGACTAGATCAAGGTGGATAGACTGGATGTTGTGCAATTTGTCACAGGCCGAAACCAGCAGTGCATCGTCAGGCGTTTCTACCAAATGCGCCAAGTATGCCTCCTTGCGAACGCGCCACGGTGCTTTCTTCCCTGTTTTGGCATCCGGCGTACCATCAGTGCAGGCGCGAACGATAGACAATACGCGATCACCGAATTCCGCGATACGCACGGCCCACCCTTCGCCAGCATCTTCGAGAACATCATGCAGCAACGCGCCAATTTGCTGATCTTCATCGCCTCCATAGCGAGCTACCAGCGCAGCGACCGCGACGGGGTGAGTGATATATGGGATGCCAGTGCCTTTGCGCTCTTGCCCTTCGTGGGCTTCGGCAGCAACGGCTAACGCTTTTGTGAATCTTGGGGTCATTGTGTGCTTCCAGAAATGCGAAGCCGCCCGAAGGCGGCTTTGTTATGCGGGTTGAGCTTGCTTTTGGCTTTCTGCGATAGCCTGCTTGATATAGTCAGGCGCTGAATCTTGGGCATCCTGCAATCTTGCCTGCTTTTCTTTCAAATACTCAGGCGAAGAATCGCAATCGCTTCTAATTTCGCTGTACCCATCACCGCCATACTCGGGGGCTTTGCCGCCGCAGTAGTTCTTGGGATCCAGTTTTTTGCCGCTCATTGTTTTACCCTCCACACCACAATCATACTCTTCAGCAACGACTTGCGCAAAATCTCCTTGCTCTTCATGGCGGGCTCACCACTTTGCGAAATCAGAATTGGTTTTTCACCCTTTGCCACGTTGTTGTCTCTGAAAGACCATGCATCAACCATCTTCCTGACTTGATCGAACGCGGCCTCATTAGTGGTGTTCGACAGCACAATTTCAGGCGGCACAAAGCGGCCAGACTCTCCGCCATCGAGGAATCGTTTCACTGCGCGCTTACCCGCCTCCTGTCTTGGCAGGTGCATGTAGTGCGCTTCCGTCCGGTACCCAGACTTCTTGAATTTCTCGACATCGGCAATGGCCGACTTGGCTGTTTTCATGGTTTTGTCCAAAACCACGTTCAACCCCATGATGCGGGCGAAGTCTGCGACATGATCGAAAAGCTCGCCGGATTCCTCATGTACCTGGTGCGCATTCCATCCTTCATACTCTGGGAGCATCGACTTGATGTGATCGGCATCTAGCACAATACAGCGATCAGGCTCGTACACTTCGCCCTTGAATGAAGACTTGCCAGAACCGCCTCGACCACCAAGGATAATGAAAGCTGGCTGTTCGCCCTGCGGAGGGCGTGCCGCTTTGATTCTTTCGGGTGACAGCAAGCCCGGTATTTTTACGTCCTTGCCATTTTCATCCTTGCCCATCACGCCGTCGTACAAGATTTTCCGGTGAAGTTCCTGCCGCTCCGGCGTCCACTTGCCATCGGTCATGAACTTATCAAGCGTTTCCTCAATGTTTTTCAGCCGATCTTGAGCCGCTGCAATCTTCTCTTTCGTGTCGGATGGGAACTCAGCGATGATACTTTCCGGCGAAACGTCAGCCTGATCGTGCGACTTTGCATAGTCGGTGGCATTGAATGACTCAGCCGGAATCGGCTCTTGCTTGCCAAGCACAACCGGCTTTTTAGATTCATCATTTTTGGGCGGCTCTTCGCCTTCCGCAACTGGCTTTCCGTTTTCGCCGGGCGGTTTCTTTCCGCCACCGTCGCCGCGATCAGCCTTGAATCCGGTCACTTCATGCCAATGCACGTTATGCAATCGGCCAGATGCATCCTCTACCTGAGTTCCATCCTTGCCGATTGCTTTCACCTTGCCGCCACCGGAAAACTCGCCAGCCTTGAAATGGATTGTGTCACCCTCTTCGATATTGTGTGTTCCGTAGCCATGTGCAGAACCGCGAACGTCCTCGGCGTCGTGCGCCGTCGGTTCCTGTGGTGGCTGTTTGGCAGACGGGCGCGCAGCGGGCGCTGCCTGCATCTGTTTCATTCGCTTATCGTCATGTTCTTCAACGACAGTGCCATCCTTACGGGTGTATTGCTTGACGTGTGATTTCAGGAAAAGAATGCGCGGATTGGCTGATTTCACCATAACACGCGGTTTCGATGCTTGAAGAAGCTGATCTTGCACGCTGACTATCAGACTGCGTGTACTTTTTGTTTTATGGGACGGAATGGCAAAGCCTGCGCGCAACAGAACCTCTCTCGCCCTTTCGTAATCCATGTAGGTTAGCTGGTCAATTGCAGACCGCAGATCGCCATAATTCAAATAGTCGCGCAATTCATCCGCATCTTGTTTTGCCGAACGCTCACCGGCCTTAATTTCAGACTTCGTTTCGCCGCTAAACATATCCGGCGTGTAGTCTTCCGGCCTTTCCAAGGCTGCAACTGGAATATCTCGCTTTGGAGATGGCGGAACATTACGCGCAAACATATCGGCAGTTCGATCATCGTCTGCACGGCTAGTGCGCCTATTGAAATGCGCAGGCACAAACACGCCTTTCTTCGTTACATAGGCGCTGACATGCGACTTGAAAAATAAGATTTTCGTTTCCATTGTTTTATTGTCCCGTCACGATCAAAAAAGCGACTCATTAGCTTGGGACACCTTGCGCTGATGCAAGAATGCCGCCAAACCAGTGTCATCAAGCCCCTCGAATGAACTGCTCATCAACTCGCGCAAGGCGTATTTTGTTTTCAGACGCTCCCGCGCATTGCGCTCACTTGGGTGATCGGCGACCAAATCCATGAGCTCTACATCATTCTTTTGCCCAATGCGGTGAATTCGTCCCGCCCTTTGCGCATGTGTCATGGCCGTCATGGGACTGTCAAACTGCGTCAGCCACTGGCCTGACTGCAAGTTCGCCCCGGTTGCCCCAGCATCCGATGCAACCATGATGTCGTGCGTGCGGTCGCCCTTATCAGGATTGAACCCGCGAATCTTGGCTGATTTATCGACGGATGAATCGGCCCCAGTCAGCGTCATGACGCGGTGTCCATCTTTTTCGAGACGCGCTTTGATGTTCTGCACCGCCTCCAATGAGTGCGCGAATACCACGCCCGGCTTTCCCTTGCGCTCATTGGCGATGCTGGCAAGAGCATCAATCTTGGCCGAATCAGGGCTCGAATCAAGAATTGCCCGGACAGCAGAGCCCTTGATGATGCCGATGCTGGACGATAGCTCTTTGGCAATCGCCTCGTGCTCAGACTCAGGCGCATCTTTGAAGTGCTCAGGTGAGATTGCTTTCATCGCCTCGACATCAACCTTGCCCTCCATGCGCGCCATCCGCACGCGACCTAGATTCTTGTCCAGATCGGAAAGCGCCTTGATTTGGGATTCGGTTGGCTTTACTGCAATCTCTTTCTTGTCCGCACGTATCTTTGGTTCAATCTTGAATGGCAACACATGCCGGATAAGCTCGCGCTTCAACGCATCCTGCGCGCCTTGAGTATTCACGCCGTACCGGCGCATGAATGCCGCCGTGTCGCCGTAACGCTTGGGATCCATCTTTTTCATGATGTCAGCCGCCTCGGATAGGTCATTCTTGATGACATCGGCGGTGCTATGAATATAGAACTCGCTATTGGCAGACACAGAATCAACCACATTCGCCATTGCGGAATTCTCTTTTCCCGCACGATTGAGCGTGTTGTGCGCTTCATCGGCAGCCAGAAAGTCGTAATTGATACCCTCTTTTGCCATCACTCCCTTCATCCACGCGCTACGCTGCTCGGGCTGCATTGCCTCAAGACGCGCACTCATTGATGCCGCGTCAACGCCCGCATGTTGCGCGCCAAGGTGGAGCATGTCATCGCGGAAAGACTGGTGCGTCATAACCGTGAAGTGATGCTTAGGGTCTTTGTATGCGGCAATTCGCTCGTCGCGCGAAGCGCCCGGCTCACAGTGCCAGCTATATTTGCCAGGCTCCATGAAGCGCAGCGCCTCAGCGCCGATCTGCCCTTGAACAATTGACGGAACAAGGAATAGACCGCGCTTTGCCTTGCCTTGAGATTGCAGGTGCGAGAATGCCCCAAGCATCATTGCCGTTTTTCCGGCTCCGGTACCAGCCGCCAGCGCCACGCGCTTATTTTTCTCAATGATCTTGATCGCCCGTTGTCGCATCACCCCATCGGGGCCCGACATCGTTGGGCTGAACAATTTCAGCGGGCGTCCCGGCTTAAAGTTTTGCCCGACAACGGGCATCATTGCCGCAATGGTGCGCTCGGCAGCATGGCCTAACGTGTAACGTTCATCGGAAGATAGTGGTTTTTCAGCCTTGGCAGGCGTGTCGCCAAACATGTCAGGCTCTTGCTCGGTAGAGAAAAATCCCATTTGCGACTGGTTGAACGCTTCCTGCTCTTCCCTCGCGGCATCGAGCTTGTCACTCACACTACCGGCGGCATATTTCCCTTGGCTACGCTCGCGCAGGCCGTCGATCAATGCACGTTCTTTTGCTTCACGGGCTAACCTTGCCTTGGGGTCAACTGCGTCTAGGTGGTTCAAGTTGTTGCGCACCACTTGCCGCCCCAGCTTCAGCGGCGCGTTTGGATTGAGCTTGTTGTAATTCTCATGGAATGACTGCCCGACTTTCGAGCGGATTAAATCTTGCACCGACGCATAGGCATTTTCGTGCCCGTGCATGGCATCGGCATACTTCGCCCACGTCAGGGAAGATGCATTCACCTCTTCTGCCAGAGCGTCACGCTGGGATTTCCATGCCTGCCATTCTGGGTTTGAGGTTGTTTCGCCAAACATATCCCGAACTTCTTTTTCAGGCTCAATGTGCGCCATGCCGTCAAGGCGCTCGCGCAATATCTCGGCCTCGTCACTCTCATGGGCCACATTGGCATGAAAGAACTTGCGCAATGTCTGTTGATCGTCGGTTGTGAGTTCGCCAATCGGCTTGTATGCGGCTATACCTTCCGGGGTATCGGATAACGCGCGGTGTAGCGCATCTTGTGCCACGGCATCAGATTCGAAGTTTTGCCGCTGTATGGTCGCGATCTTTCCGCCGTACTCACGCTGCACAAAGCTATCGGCATAGTCATTGAACACGCCAGCCAAGTCTTCATTCCGCAGTAGCTTGCCGTCCTTGTCAGTACGAGCCGCGACTTCATCCAGTGCTTCGCGATAGGCTTCCGTATTACCCGACTTCTGAAAAAAGTCTGCCGACTGCAAGTCTTCAACTATCGCATCAGGCGAATCGCCATCCGCCGCACGACCGCCGATGTAATCCCTGATTGATTGCCGCATATCGCCTGATGGCTTGAACGGTCTGGCAAGTGTCGCGGCCACGCCGGGCTTTAAGTCCAACGCCAAGTCTGGCCGCTTCGCAAATCCTTGCGGCAACCAGTCATCCTCATCATGCTCACCGTTAAGGATGGCGAGCGTATTTCGCGTGCGGTCAAGCTCTTCGCGATCAACTGGCTTTGCCAGGCGGTCTAATCCGTCCGGCGTAATGGTCAACACCTGATTGCCGGCCACCCGGTCTATTGAGTAATCGCCACGCTGCAATCCGATGGCGCGCACCTGCCTAATTGCATCTTCGTCAGATACCTTGCCAAGCGGCACTTCCATCGACTTATCGGAGCGCCCGCCCTTGAGCGCCGTGACCAGCGCCGCATTGGCTTCCATTTCGCCCAGCGCCGTCCCGAGTATCTTGTGCGCCTGTTCAACAGCCGCTTTTCGACGATGTAGCAACTCTCGCGCCGCTTCAAAATCAGCGCCGTGACTGGCTTCTCCAAGCCCGATTTCCTTCGCAGCATCGTGCAACTCTTGCGCTTCCTGCATGGCCTCTTTCGAGGTTTCCATGTAGTGATGCAGGTGAAAATCTTCCATGCCAGACGTCAACTTGTCCATTTCATCGGCTGGTAGATCGGCGTGTAAGCGGCGCGCCAATACCTGCGCCGCCCCCTCAACACCAAGCACATCGACAACAGAGCGGTCTATCAGCGCAGCGCCACCAGCAGTAAGCGCCAAGGCGTTGATCGAGTTGAATGCGCCAGCACCGATATGTCGGCGCATTGCCTTTTCTGGCTCGTCCGCCTCTTTGTCTATCGTGGACAGGAATGCCTTGGTGCGGATGGTGCGCAAGTCATTCTCAATATCGGCCTGAATGTCAGAATCTTCCGGTGCGGACACCTCAAGGTTGTACGCCTTGACCTCTTTTGCCTCGTCAATGTCTTTGTTCGCTGCTTGAGCGGCCTTTTGCACCGCCTTCCATTCCTTTTGAGCTTTGATGAGCTCAACCGCATCTGATGCGGATGCCAGCGTAGCTTTGATGCTTGATGCTATCGGTTCACGAATCGTCTCAAGCTCAGACTTGATCTGCCGGGCAGTATCGCCACGCGCTTTAATCGCAGATCGTTGCGCCTCCGACATGATCGACTGCCTTGATTCTTTCTTCCCGGCAGCCTCTTGCTGAATTTCCTCTTGCGTTGCCCCGTTGGCGGCAGCACGTTCCGCGTAGTGCGCTGAGAATCCAAGCCCGCTCATGCTCTGAGGGTGCGCATCATCCAAGTCTGAAATATTGAGTTTGGCAGAATCTGAATGCTCATTCGGCTCAACCGATACGCCGCCCGCCTCTTCGCGCGCCATCGCGTCAGTCAGCAAGTTCTGATGCTGTAACTCGACAGCCGCATTAGCCCGTTTCAGTAGTTCGCTATGGTGGCGGTGTTCAATCTTTTGCTTTGTGGCATCGGATACGTTTTCAGGTATCTTGGGCTCAAGGTCTTCCGCCTTCCACCCCATCTTGTCGGCAACTTTTTGCACGAAAGCCTTGTCGGCCATTCGCCTTTGCGACTGCACGGACTCGCGCGCCTGTTTTTTGCCGTGATCGATACCCAGTTCTTTATCTCGCGCACGCTGTTGTTTTTTCGCATCGCGCTTAGTCTTTGCGCTTTCCGCTGCGTGCTCTTTGTAGCTGGACTCTGGTTTAAGCCCGCGCAACTTGAGGTAGTTCAGCTTGCCGCCGGCCCCGCCGATGACGTGAAATACTCCCGAGCCATGCTGCGCCTCCTGCACCATCACGGGCACACCAGTCGAGCCAGCGCCGTTTGGGTGAACAGTGATCCAGCGTTGACCAGGCGCAAGCGCCTTAACCAGAAGGTCATCATCAACGAATGAAAACTGCGCACCAGTAAGTTCGTGGCGATTGCCATTTGGGAAAATCAGGCTGATCGACTTAATCATCCGCCCATTAGCAGCCTTCGCTTTTTCGACAAAGGCATCCACTGGAATGGCGGTGATCGGCCCAAGGAAACGCGGGTCATCATAGTGCTTGAGATAAGCGGCGCGGGCATCATCTTCCGATGCAAAGTTCAACATGCACTTGTCTTCATCGTAGTGCGCCCAGTCGCCATACTTGCGCTGATGCACCACATAGACTGTATCGGCATTCTCATCAGGGCCGATGTACACATCAACCTGATCACCATCGCTTCCCTCGGTCGAATTGATGTACCCGTATGCGAAAAGCATCTTGGTTTTCCAGCCATTACCTTTGCGGATAGATCCGGGCTCGTTTTCAATCGAGATAGTCAGCCCGTGCCATGCCATCTTTCGCTTGGCATAGTTTCCGGCCTCGGCCTGCGCTGGAGTAGGAGTCTCTGTTAATTCACCCCCATCTATCGCCTTGACCAATTCGGCCAAATAGCGGATAGTGTCGTCTTGGGGCCAGCCAATACCTGTGTGTGCCCCGCCAAGCTCGAAAGAGCCTGCCAATGGCGTGCAGTGCAAATTGGTAAACATGGTGGAATCATCGGTTTGCAATGATGATTCAAACGAAGCCCCAACAGACTTCCTGATTGGGGATTCGACTTTTTTGACTTCAATTCCACGCATCTTGGCTGGCCTGTATCCTCCCTTATCAGATGGCGCAGTTAATCTCTTGAATTCATCGTGTGGCCAATAATGATATGAGCGGAAGCGATACTCTTTTTCGTCAGGACGCCATTCCAAAACAACCACATCGTGATCGCCATGCACAACACGTTCTATAAATAAATCTCTTGAACCGTTTTCAAGCACAACACCAGGGTTAGCCAGCGTATCAATGATCGCGCTCATACGCTGTGCGCGCTCAGGCCAAAATACGCGCTTTTCATTTACCGTCTTTGTATAAGCGTGCCATTGGTTATCATTCATATTAACCCTGACACGACGCAAGCCGCCTTTACGCTTAATAACTATCGACCAATTACCGGCAATATGATCGGCGTAATACTGCTTCGCTTCAGACAATGATTGAATATGAGAAGAAGGAGGCAACCATGCTGAATAATCGCCATCAACAGGGGCTGATATAAACCTGCCAGTTGTTTTGGCGTGGTATGGATTGCCTTGAGATTTGGCAAGCGTAAGAGAATCGAAGTCGGTAGCATTCATGCCGCCCATAGTGAAGTCACGACACTGGCTAGGTTGCGCCAACAAAGTCCCTGAAAAATTCACCTCTTACCCAATGCGCGCGGTGTTTTTCCATTATATCGGCCTCATACCGTCCGGCATCATTTACCTGGCACTTCAATAGCAGTTGCCCAGATTGCCCGAACTGATTTGTAAAATGGCGGAACCTATCGTTATGATCCTCGCTTGTCGTGCTCCCGAACTTCAATAGTCCGTTGCTCATTTTTGCGATGTAAAACCATCCAGGCTTCCCAGAGGTTTTACCGCTCTTCGCCAATTTGATGTTTGTTGCTGGGCTTGCTCTATATTTGCGGGTCAACCCGTCCGACATTTTCTTGCAGTGCTCTTGCGTCATTTTTCGCTTTGACCACGGAGCATTTCCGTTTTGTTGCCACGCGCTGATTCGCCCTCGCGTTTCTTCGGAGACTTCCCTTCCGGTCATGCGGATACGCGTCTTCTCTATCGCGCAACACATCAACCCCTTGCCATCAGAGATTATGCCTCTTGCCATAACCTCGAAGGTTTTGCCGTGAGCTGGACATTTAACGGTGATTTTATTGTCTGTTCCGCGATATTCGCCAACCAACTCATAACCCAGCGCGGCAATGCGCTTCCGCACTTCCTCAACAGTCAATGCCGAGCTCTCAATGCCACAGCATTTCATGCCCTGCCCACGGAATATATTGGCTGGCATTACTTCATCCACAAAGCCATGGCGCTTGCATTCGACAGCAACTTTGGTATGCGCATTCTTGTAGCTGGCACGCAACACAAACCCATGCGCCACGAACCTCGCTTCAGCCTCGAATTGCGTCAATTTTTTACCGGCTGCCATGCCTATCCTTTCTTTTTGGCAAAATGCTCTTTTAGCCACTCCGAGAACTTGGGGTCGTCGTTTGGTTTCGCCGATGCAACCTCGACAAACCGCCCCCTGCAATGCGGGTGTATTGCCCCTGGAACAATCTTTGCCAATTCAGAATCGCCACGCTTAACCAACTGACCGCCAACTCGCCTATACGGGGATGATGAACGGGTGTGATTATCCTTGCCAGACCAGACCTCAGTATCCCAGTTTTTATTGGGCTTGTCAGGCGGCACAACCGTCATGATTGTGCCATCGATCTTGCGGCAGAAGTCACACGCACCGGCATATTGCTCCATGCGTTTTACCTTCGTTCCCGCTTTGAGCGAACCGATGAACCCGTTTCCGCTCATGTTGGCGGCCTCGGTGAGCGCAATTCTGCGCCAATCCTTGTTGAGTACAGCGAATTCGTCCAGCAACTTTCCTTCCAAGTTGCGCTTCGCCATTGCCGACGGCACGCCTTCGAACTCTTCTTTCTTCCAGTTGACCACCGCAAGCTTCATTCTGACGCGCGACGACTCAGTTACGTTCGCCACATACTGACAGCAACGGTGTTGCCCAAAGTCTATGGCGGCCTTTTGCGCCGATGTCATGCCGAAATCGCGTTGGATTATATTGAGATCAACAGGCATTTTCGCCGCCGCTGCGCCAGCCGCGACCGCCGCCATTTCCGGCATGTGCTTTTGAACCCGCCCCATCATGGATGCGCGAGTGACTTGCCACTTGGCATCGTCCATCATCACATCCTGGGGAAGGTATTTCTGGACAAGGTAATCGACGACCATCATCCAGTCATCAAGGGTAAATACCTCCGGTGGGAGCGCTTCAAGGTACAGCTTGGCACCTTCAAGCTCATCTTTTCCCCAGCGGACAAACATCTTTGGCTTGGGAACAGGTGTTTTGCTCGGCTTGTGAAAGCCGCCCTTAATCCACTTCATCAGCTCGGCGAGAATCTTGCCAAGGCGATCTAGCCCGAACGATGTCCACTTCTCGATGAGATCACGAATAAATGGCGACTCATGAGGACGCCAAATGTCGTGGTCATCATCATGCAGCGCCTTGTGCATGTCTTCCAGAACAGAATCAGATGCGCAGCAGGACAGCGGGCCGATGTCGATAAGCAGAGGGGTTCTATTCATGTGGCCGTGGCAGCGTCATCAATTAAACTCAACCCACGCCACGGAAATCATCAAGCGCCTATTGTTCGTAGTAACCGATGCCGCGTGCCAGATCACCACACCTTCACCAGGTCGCAGAATAATCTCTTCGTGTTCCGATGTGACGTTAAAAGTATCAACCAACGGGTTCCGGCTCCCACCGGCGCCGACTGCCGAATCCATTGTTTGATAAAAATTCGCATCAATAGTAGCACCCAGCGACGCCACCGCAGTAGCCCAGGCATCAGCTACCTCGCCTTGATTGGTATTGAAGGTAGAGTCGATACTGGCCGGAGTTATCAGCGCGCTGCTATTGATACCAGTGAAAGTAAAGCGGCTTAGACGTAACTCTCCGACCGCTTGATCTATCGCCGTTGCCGCAAACTGAGAGCGTATCTTGATGTTGGAAATTTGCATCTTAATCGTTGATGCCACAGGGTTGTATAACCATAGGAACCCGGTCGTAATTCCATCTTGCGCATCAATTGGTACGATTGCCACAGGGGATTGCGCCTTGAATACGCCAACAATATCCCGTTTATCAACGACTACGACCATATCCTCGTGTACGGTATTCGCGCCAATCACTCGCGTCTGTGTACGTTTCATTTTTCCGCTATGCCATCTGTCTTCGGGGAGTTGTATTTTGCTTGCAACTGGGGCGGTCATAATTTACTCCTGTTCGTTTGTTTAAAGTATTGAAATATCTTGCGGCTTGCGCGCCTCGGTAAGCGCAGCGATCAGAGCTTGATGCATGGCGGCCATGTCGCCATTTTTCTCGCTCATCATGGCAATGGCAGCGCACAATCCCTGAAACTGTGCGGCCTGACTGTCTTTGAGCTGGGCAATCGCGACCACAACATCGGTTGCCATTGCGGCCTGAGCACGAATCACCGCATCCAGTAAATTGCTCATGGTGCGCAGAGTTTCATTCAACGGGTGATTTTCTGGCGTGACTGGAACAGCAGGAACGCTAATCAGTGCCTTTTCTAGAGTTTCGGCATCGTCACTAGCGCCAAGATCATAATCCTCAATCTTGCCTCGCACGAAAACCCGCTTGCCGTTCTCGTCTTCCATGATCGAGCCGTCTTCACCGCGATCAACGATAGTCATCTTGCGCTCAGCCCGAGCCCGGTGCGCGATGTAACCGCCCCACTCGACTTGATGCTCGCCGCCACCGTCAGCATCAACAAGCATTCCATGCTTACCGATACCGGCCACCACGCCATGATGCGGGCCGCCATGTTCAGGATGCTTGTAATAAATGGAATCACCGGTCAGGACGCTTGGCTTGTTCGGCTCTTCGGCATCAGGCTTGATGCTGGTTACGGGCTTCAAATTCTTCATAGGTCGCCCAAGCGGTAGATCACTGTCTCGCGCGTGCCGAAATCAAGCGGCTCATCGGCTACCGGGAACGACTTCGCGAGCGGCTTCTTTTGCTTTTCGTCGTCAGATTCCCCAGCATCGCCATCAGCAGCTTGCTCGGGAGCTTTCCCTTGTTGATCGTCACTGCCGCCCTGCTTGTCGTCATTCCCACCGGCATCATTGCCTCCTTGCTGCCCAAAATCCTCGCCCTTGTCCTTGCCGCCAAATCCTTCCGGCACATCCTTGCCCCGCTGCTCTTCACCGCTTGGCTGCGCTTGCCCGCCAAAGTCTTTGGGTTGCTCTTGCTGCATCAATGCTTGCCACGGCCCAACCAGTGAAGGATTCAACGGTGCATCGCCCAATGGGCCATCCATCTTGTCGTAACCCTCTTCGGCGCGCATTTCGTTCACAGTGAGAATCTTGCCGGCGCGCTCTTCTTTGACCTTCGCATCCTCTTCATCGAGGCCAGCCCAGCGGAACACGTACTTGTCCGAAAAGTCGCAAGTGATGTAGTCAGTGAAGAGGTTTTCAAAATAGGACAGCAGCGGGCGCAAGCCCTTGTCCTTGGAATCTGCCAGCTTTTCAGCGGTATCAGAGCCGTTCAATGGCGAGGAATTGCCGCCCGAGAACGAATCGAAGTTGATTTCGCTTGGGCTCATGCCATAAATGGCGCAGATCAATGAGGATAAAAACGTCATCCACTTGCTAAAGTGCATTTCGTCGTAATCGACGCCAAACTTCTCGAACGATGCCTTGCTTTCCTGATCTTTGGACACCAGCACCGGCACAGACCATTGGCTATTCACGCCCTTGACCATCGAATTCCAGTAACGGGGAATGCAAACCAAGTCTTCTTGCGTGTAGTCACCAGACAGATGCAGCACGCCCTTGGGGATGGCGTTTTTATCGAATCCGGTGATGTTGTGCGTCATGGCATTCAGGAAGCCAGTTACAACGCGCACCAGCAACTCGGTTTCACCCAGCCCATACCCGCCGACAATGATGTCAGAGCGCGGATTGCGCGGCTCATAGATCAGATCGTCGTAGGTGTACGCAGTTTTGACCGTTCCCATCACTACCTGCAGCGCGAAAATGTCATCATCGCCCTTGTACCCACCCTCGGGCGTTAGACGAATCGTTGCACCGTCAACCATAGCCAAGCCATCTATGCCGCGGCTACGATCACGCTTCATTTCTGTCTCAATCGCGCACGAATCCATCACGAGAGAATCACGCACCGCCTTACCCATCATCCCGGAGAAGCTATCGCGGCGCAGTTTCTTGCGAGCGCGTGGGTTGAATTCCCAGCCGCAATTCGAGAAAAAGCGGTTGAGCATCTTGATAGATTCTTGCTCGCTTTGGCTTATTTGGTGGTCTTTGTCGATATGCTTGACGGCGAATCCCAGTCCAGTGCCGCCTTCCTGCACGCGGCAAAAGCGTTGCGCCTGGCGGATTCTGGTCATTATTACGGCATTCAGCACAGGGGTTTGGTCAACCATCCCACGCAGCGCGTCAAAACTCATTGACGCAGGCTTTTCCCAATACTCGCCATGCATTCCCAGTTGCCGATCATCTAGCTTGACCGATTGCACACCGGGCTTGCCTTGATTCTTACCGGGGAATGGAACGATGTTTTGGGAGATCGACTTGTTCATGTCGGCGAATTCCATGATTTGCCCGATGGTTTCCATCGACAAAACACTAGTCGGCATGGCCGCCTGCTGCAATTCTGCGAGCGCGTCAGTACGCTCGCCTTGCGGTGCATTCGGGTCAAAGGCTACTTTGCGGGCAATATCACTCATGCCCGCATTGTCGCGTCACGACAATTTAGCAGGGCTTTACAGGGGAATACAGATCAACAGTTACGAATACTACTTGGCAATAAACATTCCACAACCCACATCATTCTCTCCTACCTGCATCCCGAAATTCTCGCCACACAATTTGGTTTCACGGTCGAATGCCGAACAGCGCCCACATGTGCCAAGTGCGGATATTTCAGCCGCGACATTCGCCGCCACCTTGTTTGCGTCTGGAATGAAGATTTCAGAAGGATTGCGCCCGATCAGCAGACCGAACGCCCGAGACAGTCCGTCCACCTGATCGTCATACGTGCCATTGGGGAACACTCTAAGTTCAGCTATCAGCGCATCGTTCCACGGCGCTTTCAGCATAAGCACATTGCCGACGTTCACCTGACTTGCCAAAGGCTCAGCGCGCGTTTCCTTGCTACCCGTTTCCGTGGATGAATGGACGCGGTACCCGACAAGCTGCCGTATCAGGTATTTCACCTGAGTTACACCGGCCTGTCCTGGGTCTTGCGGGATGGATTGCTTGCACTCGTACCCGTCGCGCTTCGCAGCATTGGACAAAGCCTTATCGCGATCATCCGGCCCAACTCGAATCCGCACCATATCGCCGATAAGCAACCGGCCATCGCCAAGTTTCCCCAGCTTAGCGCCCGCAGTCCAGTCACCAGATGTTGTGCTGGCAAAGTCCCACCCGCGCACCCATTCAATCGACTCAATCGGCAACGCATCAATTATCTGGATGTTGTCAGGCTTGAATAGATCACCCTCAAGCGGAGATGGCCGCTGCTGATACAAGGCATTCCATGTGCGCTGATTCTGTTCGAACTGCGCCCAGTGTTTACGGTCAAACCATTCCGGCCACAGGTATTCGCCAATCTTGCGTCCAAGTGGGTCATTTGCGACTTCGCACTTCGCTTGCAGGCAGATAATTTCCCACTCGTTGCCATCTTTGCAGAGGATCTTGCCACTTTCCCCATTCCAGCCATCGGGAAGGATGCGACCGGACAAATCGTCTTCGTGCCACCGTGTCTGAATGATAACAATCCATCCGCCAGGTATGAGGCGGGTTTTTAGGTCATCTTCGTATGCATCCCACGTCTTTTGCCGGATAGTTTCGGAATTGGCCTGCTCGCGCCCCTTGATCGGGTCATCGATGATGATGCCGTGCGCACGATTACCCGTGATGCCAGACAAAATACCGCACGCCATGTACTCGCTGCCATTGGTCAAGGCAAATTCATGGGCGGCCTGCGACTCATTGGCCAACCCTGCGCCAAAAATCCCCTTGTAGCGCCGCTGCTTGATGATCGAACGGGTACGGCGGCCCATCTTCCGCGCCAGATCATCGCCATAACTGGCAAGAATCAGTTTGCGGTTTGGCTTCTTGCCAAGAAATCGCGAGGGGAATACCACAGAGGCATAGGTACTCTTAGCCGAGCCCGGCGGCATAAACACCATCATGCGACCGTGCGGCGTCTCGCTGACCTCTTCCAGCTTGGTCAGTAGCAAGCGATGGTGGTGCGCCAGCGATGTTTCTACCGGCTTAAAACATTCCTCATCGGGGTCATCACCAACAGGTTTGCCGGGAACATCAATAGCCGTGACATAACTAAGGATGCTCTCTCTCGCCTTGCGACGGATAACAACCTCCTTAGCCGCGAGCGATTTCGAGTAGTTCATCGTCGGTCAGGTCTTGGATATGTCTTGGGTCGCTATTGCCGGGATTGTTCAGTGCGCCAGCCCCATTAGGCTTGGTAGTCAGAGTGAGGATGTCCATACCCATCTTGCCGGACTGGTTGACCGCCATAGATGCGGCAATCGCCCCTTTGACATCATCATCGGTAAGAGTTTGCAGCTTGGAAAGCTTCTCGTGCGTTCTCTCACTGATAAGCTTTGCCGTATTCGCCCCAGCCACAGCGGCGTCACTCAGGGATTCGGAAATCATCAATAACCGTTGTGCGAGGTTAAGCGCGGATATTTGCGCGGAAACGGGCAAACTCTTTTTTGCCTTTTCCACTTCAACTATTTGATTTGCAACTTTTTTGATCTGCGCGGATTGCGCGGATATTTTTTCGCGCACCGTGCTTTCACCCACACCAAATTCGCGCGCCAAAGAGCGCAGGCTTTCACCGTCAAGATGACGACGCCCGACCTCTTCCCATTGCTTTTCCGTCAGTTTTGATTTTCTACCCATGACCTACCATAGCCTCACGACTACGCTTCCTCCGACTCACCAAACAGATCATCACAATCTGAACGGCTCTTTTCCGCCTTGCGCGGGTTGTCCCTGCGTTCTTTGACCGCATCTTCATCCAGCATCACCACTATGGCGTGCGGGCTCATTGGGGAGCGCTCAGGGTTCTTGGCGCACTTTAGATACGACCTTGAGCCATTCGGGAAGCGATGCCCACAAAAGCACAGCTTGGATGCCCGCCACCCCACGGCGTCCACTTCGCAGTTAGGGCAGCGAATTCGCTTCTCCCCTTGCTTTGTGGTGTATTTTTCCAGCCGCCCGCTTCCGCAGGTTCTGCAAAGGTGATCTATTTTCTCGACATCCATGCGCTTACCTTCCTTACAGCAAGCGCATCTGCGCAAAAATATAATCGGGCACGCCTGGCGGCATGAATGAAATCGCAGCCTTGTGGCTTTTCCGTATCGGAGCCATCGCGGCCTCGGCGGTATCGGCAACAACGCCAATCTGGATTCTTCCGGCCTTGGCAACAAATACACCAACGGCATGGAGCGCCCGCGCATGGATGGGAGGCTTACCCTTGGCATTGCGCCCGAGCATGTATTCCCTCTCCCGGTTGTAGCAGGACACACAGATACGGGCATGAATCAGGCGCTTGTCAGTTCCGCCACACCGGCAGCACAGCTTTTGCGGCAGGCTATAGATGATTTGCTCACCCGCATGGGCCGCGCCAAGCTCACAGCCAGTACATACCGAACCAGAGCAGTTGCTCTTATGCCGCTTGTACTGAGCTGCGCAACTCGTCACCGATAGCGTGCCGCGCTGCTTTTCACAATTGAAGTACATGCCGGGCGCGTATTCAACGTTGAAATAAGACACTGCAATGACCATGACTCCCCCTTTTTAACCCGTTAAACGCCAAACCTCCGAACCCAGATGTCGCGACATGATGCACAGCACCACCGCCCGCCACTTGTATCCTCCCCACACTCACGGCACTCATACTCAAGCGGAATTTCTGTTGTTGCCGCTGCGTGCGCTTTGGCTATTTGCCGATCCCTCTCGTCTTGCTCGTACTTTTCTGCCGATTCAGCTTCGTCTGCCATCACAACCCCTTTTAAGTTTTCCGAATCTCAATGCCATGCAATAGCTTTACTCAAAAATCTCCCTATCCCAGCCACCGCCATTCTTTTTTGCCCTTGGCGTAACAGCCATAAAGCGGAATGGGTACATTTCAGCCGCCACTTTGATCTTGACTCGCGCATCGTCTTGCCAAAACCCTTTGACCTCATGCATTTCGAGCACACCAGTGCTAAACATCACAGCGAAGTCTGGCGAGTAAAAGCATCCGTCTGCAAGGCGCAGCTTCACACCCTCAAATCGATACCAGACAATCTCGCCGGCTGCTTTAAGCATTTCCAAGTGCAGCCTGTAAGCTGCCTCGGTCTTGTTCATTTCTCCCACCTTCAACCTACCGAGAGCCTGCATTTTTGTTAAAGCGCTCATTTCCCATGCCCTAGTGTTTGTTTTTTAGCCTCGGCCAACTTCTCGGCCCAAGCCTGCTCAACCAATGTTTTCACCCGATCTACCCGCTCCCTGCCGTATTTCTTCATCCACCATTCCAAATATCCAGCGCGCATCGTCTTGGTTGGCACATGTAAAACGAAGCGAGCAAGGCAACAATCTCGTCCATGGTGGATTAGACGTTTGCTCAAACATGTTAGTGCTTTGCGCGAATCCAGCCTTATTTCGCCGCTCATGGTCTGCCTGGCAGTCTACATCGCAGAATCTAGCCCCTTTGCGGGTTTTCTCACCGCAGTTGAGGCATACCCTCGACGATTTGATTTCAATGCCTGCATCCCTACCCATGTTGCGAATGAGGGCTTGATTTCGCCAGATTCCCATCGCTGCACCGTCCGAAGGCTGCACCGCCACAACCTGGCGGCGGCAGTCTGGGTTAGTTCACCCCGCAGGGATACAACCATGGCGGGGGTGATGGGGTTGGAGCGGTTTGGGTGGTTGCTCATTTTTTGGCCACCTCTGCGATCCGCATCTTGCCGCTGCGCAGATCATCAAATGATTGTTTATTCTCATCAGAGTAAACGTCTGGACAAACTACATCACTTTGCAAAGCAGAGAAGGCCTTCGCGGCTGTTGCAAAAATGCCGTCAGAGGAACCCCATGAAAAGCGGTAAGTCCTGCCAAAAACGAAATTGTTCCCCCCGCGATTAACAAACGATACCTGCTGTTTTCCGCAAGCATCCAGTTCACGCTCAAGCACAAGTCCGATGCGCACCTCCGGCGTATACTTGTTGCCATTCTTCGCGCCGACGCCGACAACAGCAAAATTTGAGCAGGCTTGGAAAACCACTTGTCCTTTTTTGAATTGGGTGTTCATTTTATTTCTCCTAATGCCCCTGAGTCCCGAGGCGCGGTCGGATGCGTTTTTGCATTCGATGTAGTCATAATACGCCACTATGGCATATAGTCAAGGGATTTGTGCATCTTTTTTATCGCATCGCAATCAAACACTTGCGCGCAATTCCTTCAATTTTAGTCGGTAATTGTCCCGAATTCCGATCAGCTCTGGGATGGTGTATTTTGCTGGTACATGTTCGCCTTCCAGCCACTCAACCAATTCTAGCCCGATTTTTTTGATCGGTTGCGCGGCAAACCTCGCTCTTCAGGGCGGGGTCAAGAGCGCGGACGGCGCAGCCGTCCGGTTTGGTGCGTCAGTGCGGCGTCTGCTGCTGCTCGATGTACTGCCGGATAACGGCGATAGGCGCACCACCACAGCTACCGGCAAAGTAGGATGGCGACCATAGCGCGCCGCCCCATAGCTTCTTGCGGATGCTCGGATAGTTCTTTTTCCGAATCATCCGGCTGGAAACGCCTTTCAGGCTGTTGACCAGATTCGAGACGGAAACCTTGGGCGGGTAGTTCACCAGCAGGTGTACATGGTCATCCTCGCCGTCGAACTCCACCAGTTCCGCTTCAAAGTCCGTGCAGACGCTGGCGAACATCGGGCGCAGGTCGTCAAGAATCGCTTTTGTGAAGACTTCACGGCGGTATTTGGTTACAAAGACCAAATGCACGTGCATCATGAAAACGCAGTGTCTTCCGTGGCGAATATCGTTGTCATGACTCATAGACAAAACTATAATTTAACCATGCAACGCTTACAAGCCTACCAATACGAACTGATGCCAGATGGCGAGCAAGAGCGCGATATGCGCCGCTTCGCTGGGTCATGCCGGTTCGTCTACAACAAGGCGTTGGCGATGCAAAAAGAAAATCACGAGGCTGGAAACAAGTTCATCAGCTACGTCGCCATGGCGAAGCACTTGACCGGGTGGCGCAATGGTGCGGAAACGCCGTGGCTCAAGGATGCCCCATGCCATCCCTTGCAGCATGCCTTGAAGGACTTGGAGAAGGCCTACAAAAATTTCTTCGAGAAACGCGCCGACTTTCCGAAATTTAAGCGCAAGGGTAGCGGCGATGCTTTCCGCTATCCCGACTCGAAACAGATCAAGCTCGATCAGGGTAACGACCGCCTCTTTCTCCCCAAACTCGGCTGGCTGCGTTACCGCAACAGCCGCGACGTGCTGGGCGAGGTACGCAATGTCACCGTGAGCCAGTCGGGCGGCAAGTGGTTCGCGTCGATTCAAACGCAACGCGAGGTCGAACAGCCACTGCCCACGGCGACGACGGCCATCGGCATCGATGTCGGCATCGCCCGCTTCGCCACGATGAGCGACGGCAGCTTCATCGCGCCGCTCAACAGCTTCAAGAAACACCAGCAACGCCTGGCGCGCTACCAGCGTCGCATGAGCCGCAAGGTCAAGTTCAGCAACAACTGGAAGAAGGCGAAAGCCAAAGTTCAAAAGATTCACACCGGCATCGCTAATGCCCGCAAAGACTTCCTGCATAAGACCACAACAACGATCAGCCAAAACCACGCGCTCGTCTGTATTGAGGATTTGCAGGTACGCAACATGTCCAGGTCTGCCAAGGGCAACAGTGAGCAGCACGGAAAGAGGGTGCGCCAGAAGTCCGGGCTGAATCGCGCCATTCTCGACCAGGGCTGGGGCGAGTTCAGGCGGCAACTCGACTACAAGGTCGCATGGAACGGCGGCATGCTGCTGGCCGTGCTGCCGCACCACACCAGTCAGACTTGCCCGTGCTGCGGCCATGTATCGAAAGACAATCGGCAGACTCAGGCGAAATTCCTGTGTGTCGATTGTGGCTACGAAAATCACGCCGATGTGGTCGGCGCGATCAATGTTTTAGAGCGGGGATACCGCTTGTTAGCCTGTGGAGAGTCGGCGCAGTCAGGCCGCTCGATGAAGCAGGAACCCACCGAAGCGACTGCGCAAATTACCGCGTAGCGCCGTAGGAATCCCCTTCCTTCAGGGAGGGGAGGATGTCAAAGAGGGTGTCGCGCACACCGGTCTTGGGAAGCTGGGCAGGATCATAATGCGGTTCTTCGCGTGTGCTGGCGATACGACGAAATGCCCGGCCACCATTTCCGCCACCTGTGAACTGGAAAGCAGCGGGTCGAGTTGCAGTGTCATGTTGTCTGTCACGGTGTTCATACAGCCCTCCATAAAACGTACGTGTTAGAACGGAATGTCGTCGTCGAAGTTGTCGAACGCACCTTTGGCTGCGGGTGCTGGGCGATCTGCTGGCGCTGGGTGTGCCGCAGGTTCTTTGTTCTCGCCCTGATCGCCGTCGCGCTTGCTGCCAAGCATCTGCATA
>Ga0210035_1000437_pt1 | contig 31369 bp, 29 predicted proteins | sample CryGeymeta201507_FD_183975 | JGI IMG/M metagenome (GOLD analysis project Ga0210035, IMG submission 183975) | Groundwater microbial communities from Crystal Geyser aquifers in Utah, USA - Crystal Geyser metaG 2015-07 (SPAdes) (version 2) | ecosystem: Environmental > Aquatic > Deep subsurface >...
CTGCCGTAGATGAAATTAATAGCAGACCAAGAAAGCGCTTGGGCTATCTTACTCCTTATGAAGTATTTTATGAAAAAAAATCCAAATGCTAAGAAAAGGGATGTTGCAGTTAAGAATAGAATTCAGGAAATTTCCTTTCCCCCTCATCTGTAGAAAAATAATACCCTCTCTATGAAAGAAGAAATAAAATTTCTACAATAAAAAACCGGAGATTCTGTAGTTACAGAATACCCCGGCTTCATACGTGTATGTTTAGCAATAAACGACCCGGTTTTTCCCGAATCTCTTCCCGACATACATCGCGTTGTCAGCGCGATTAATCGCCTCTTCAACCTTTTTCCAAAAGAGTTTTTCATCGTGGGTAATAGGCTCAGAGAGTTGCACTGCACCAATACTCGCGGTGATAGGAATCAGAGCGAGTTTTTGCCGTAATGTCTCAATTTGAGACTTGACTAAATGTATATATGCATCCTGAACGATAACGACGAATTCATCACCGCCCCACCGAGCGCAGATATCCCCCTCACGAAAACATTCCCTGATATCCTTCCCGACTTGCTGAATGACGATATCACCAATGTGATGACTTTGCAGGTCGTTGATAGTCTTGAAATCATCAAGATCAATCAAGATGACTGCGCAATGTTTCAACACATTTTTCTGATTATTACGTCTATCGACAGCGAGAATACTGTGCATCTTATGTTCCATACCCTTCCTGGTATAGAGGAGGGAAAGAGGCTCGATGAACATATTGCTTCGTAAATCACTGATTTCTTTTGCTTGTGAAACAACAAGTTTGGTTAGCAGGCGTATTTCCCCTTCTAGGCGTTCGACAAGTGACCCACTCTCACATGGAATAGGATATTTCTTTAAAAACATATTTGACTCCTTTATGAAATTGTTAAAATAACTATCCTCATATCATTACATAAATAAGGAATTTTGTCAATGATACAAATTTCCTTTTTTCTGCTAATATAAAAGTGTAAATCCCCTCTTTTTTCTTATGCGTATATCTTATTCTACATTTGATTCCTATCGCAATTGCCCGCTCAAGTATAAGTTCAGGGAAATTGATAAAATCAAAGAACCAAAATCAAAAGAAGCTGTTTTCGGAACACTGATTCATGCTGTACTCAAATATATTCACACCCCTGCCCTGCTTGCACCGACGATTGATCAGGCGCTCGATTATTTTTCCAAAGGATGGAATAGTGAGGTATACGAGAACGAAATGGAAGAACGATCAGCCTTCTCTCAAGGCGTGACCATTATCCAAAATTACCTCGCTCATACCAAGCCAAATGATTATAATATCGTCAATCTCGAAAGTCGTTTCGCTATTGAAATAGGTGACGAATCAACAGGGAAACATATCGTCTCTGGTATCATCGATCGTATCGACAAAACGGAAGAAGGCTACGAAATCATCGATTACAAAACGACACGCAAGATGCCGTCCCAAGACAAGGTGGATAATGATATTCAACTCTCCATTTATCTCAAGGCCTTTCTTGCTCGGTATCCCAAAGAGATTGACCATTTAGATAAAATTACTGTGAGTTTGTATTATGTCAAGCACGGCGTCAAACTTTCATCAAAACGTACCCAGGAACAATTGGATACTCTCGAAAAATTGTTTCTCGAAGTCATCAAATCTATTGAAGAAGAAAAATTCGACCCTATTCTTTCGCCACTCTGTGATTGGTGTGGGTATCAGAATATTTGCCCACTCTGGAAACATAAATTCAAAGAAACACACACCATAGAAAGTGAAGATGCAGAAGAAGCCATCAGTGAATATCTCAAACTTAAGAGCGTGATCGGGGAAGAAAAACAAAAACTCGGAAAACTTCAGACACGTATTTTGCAGTATATGGAACAAGAAGGCGTAGACAGAGTCTTTGATGATGACGGCATTATCGCCAAGTCACTAAGGAAAACATATACGTATGACGCAGAGAAACTGCGTGCTCTCCTCGAACCACTCGATAAATGGGAATCCGTACTCAAAGTCGATGGCATCGCTCTTCGTAATATCCTTGCTGTTCTCCCTACCGAGACGCGTACTGAAGTAGAAAGAGCCAAAGTGCTTGATAAAGAAAGCACAAGCCTCTCAGTCAAGAAGAATAAAATAGAGGTCGATGAAGAGCTTTCGCTCTAGACAACGAAGATGCTCTCTGCGGTCTTACGCCTCCCTTCTCCTTTGCAGAGCAATCCTTCCAATCTTGTAGAGGAAAAGAACCAAAAGCAATCTTTTGTCTCTGCTCCAGACTCAAAAGCTCTTCTTTATTTACGAAAAATATTCCCTCACTCTACGGCATCCATAGGAAATTTTTCGAATAAAGAATGCTTTCTCGGACAAGTGGAGCAACCGAAAAAAAATTCTTTTGGTTCTTTTCCTCTTGCTTTTCAGGAGAGAATGTTAGTTTGCTCACTTGACAGTCTTTTTCTTTTTGTTTACTATATACCTATACCTATGGTATATGTATAAAGAACCATTTAAGAAAAAATATATGAACGAAGACAAGCAAAAAATCATCATCGCCCTAAGAAAGGCAAAAACGAGTATCGAGAAGATAATCAGTCGTATCGACAATGAAGAATCAGAATGTTTTCCGGCACTTCAGCAAACTCTCTCGGCCATAGGACTTCTTCGGTCAGTGAATATACTGATGCTGGAAAGCCATATGAAACGTGAGATGGGGAAATACAAAGGTGCCTCTACGAAACAGATGCAGACGCTTCAGGAAGAAATTTTGAAAATCGTCAAAACATCACAGAATAAATAATTTCTCTTATCCATTTTTCCTTATGAAGAAAAAGTCTTTTTTTATTGCTCTTTTCCTATTAGGCGTTTTTTCTCTTTTGGGAGCGCGTGTCTCTACGTCTCAGTCACCAAAACCAAATGAGAGTGTTCCATCTGTCAAAACGCTCTCTATCGCACCTGAAACATTTCAGGAAACAGTATCTTTTGCTGGATTTATCAAAGGTGTCAACCAGACCAATGTTGCTCCCAGTATTGCTGGATCTATCATCAAACTTACGAAAGAAGAAGGTGATACCGTGTACCAAGGTGAGACACTGGCGATCATTGATGGAAGAGAACTCACTGCAGGACAAAAGGGTGCTGCTCTGTCTTTTCAATCGATAGAGAAAACACTCAAAGAGACAAAAAAGTATTATGATCAAAAAGTAGACGAAGCACAAACAATGCTTGATAATGCAAGTGCGGATGAAAAAGCATCAGCAGAGGAAGCTGTGCGCAGCGCCAAGCGTTTTCGTGATGTACAAATGGCGAGTATCGAAGGACAAAAAACGTCTTTGGCCGGTATACTTTCCGTATCTGAGGCAAGCAGTTCTCATACAATTATCAAAGCACCATTTTCTGGCATTATTACGCAAAAGAATGCTTCCTTGGGATCGTATGTTTCTCCAGGTATGAGCATTTATTCTATCGCTTCACCAAAAAATCTTGAGGTCGCCGTTTCACTCCCCATCACCATTGCTCAAAGGATAACAAAAGGTTCAGAGGTGTTACTCAAAGATGACGAGGCGACATATGAAGGCTTTGTTTTTGCTCAGGCTTCTTTGGTGGAAGATGCTTCAACGCGTGCTCTCGTGCGTGTGCATTTCGCATCCACATCCAATACTACTTCGCTTTTCCTGGGGAAATATATAGAAACAATATTCGCTGTTGGCGACAAACGTGAAGCGATGCTTATACCGACGCAGGCTATCATTTCAGAATATGATGATACTTTTGTTTACAAGGTAGAAGGAAACCGCGTGAAAAAACAATCGGTAACACTTGGAAAGAATACAGGAGGGAAAACAGAAGTACTTTCGGGTATCAGTACTCATGATCATATTGTCATCGAAGGAGAACATACGCTCGTAGATAATCAGCTCGTGAAAGAAATCTATGACGCAAAATAATACAAAAGAAAAACTCGGTATCGCAGGAAAAATTACTCAGATGTTTTTGAAAAACACTGAGCTGTCCGTATTGTCGATTCTTCTTCTCGCTGTGTGGGGAGCGATTTCATTCTCTCTTATGCCCAAACAATACAATCCAGAGATTGTAGCACCAGCTTTCGCCATCACAACTGATTTTCCTGGCGCCAATGTGAGTGAAGTCTACGAACTCATTACACGTCCTATCGAAGACAAAGTATTGGAATTGACTGATATTGATGAAATATCTTCACAGAGTTTTCCTGGAGGCAGAAGTATCGTTATCGTAAAATTTTTAGTGGGATCAAACCGTGAAAATGCAAAAATAACCCTCAATCAAAAACTCCGGGATAATATGGGCGCCAAACCAATAGGTGTGACTGACCCGATTGTCCAGTCTATCGATCCTGATGATGTACCAATTCTCGATATTGGGCTTTCATCAGAAATATTATCCCAGAGCTCACTGCGAAAACTGGCTATTGATATTGCAGATAGGATGAAACTTTCGGAAGGTATTTCGAAGGTGGAAATAAAAGGTGGCCGTATCAATAATCTGGTTATAGATGTTGATGGTGCCAAACTCTCTACATATAATCTTACGATACAGGAGGTCCTCCGTGTGCTCTCTTCTGTGAATGATATCTATACGCTGGATACACTAAAGAGCGGTGATCATAATGCTCTGGTGAATATCGTGGGAACGATTGAAGATACATCTACATTGAAAAATATTATTCTCCGAAAAAATGGTGACAAAATAGTACGGATAGGTGATATCGCCGAGGTAACGTATGGACCAGGAGAAATAACTAACTATGTTAGTCGTACTGAAAAAGGGAAAACTTCTTCTCCCATTGTTCATATTGCCCTTTCGAAACTGAGAGGAACAAATTCCACTGTGGTTTCAAAGGGTACACTCGCGACACTCGAAATACTCAAAGGCAGTCTGATTCCAAATGACGTCCATATCACACTTTTGAATAATGAAGGAGAAATTGCAAGTAAGGAAATTTCCAAACTGACGTTCGATCTCATCAAATCAATTGCTATCGTGGGTATTCTCCTCTTTATTTTTCTTGGTACGAAAAATGCTCTCATTGCTACTATCTCCATACCTCTTGTACTCCTCGCTGTCTTTGGTACAGGATTGATGGCAGGTCAGACGGTCAACCGTATTACGCTTTTTGCTCTCATTCTCTCGCTGGGTCTTCTGGTGGATGATGCTATCGTAGTAGTGGAAAACATTGCTCGTTATTTCAGGCTCTACCCTCATGAGAATAAATTAAAATTGATTGTGAAAGCGGTCGATGAAGTAGGCGGAGCGCTCGCACTGTCAACATTCACAATGGCGATTGCTTTTATTCCTATGGCATTTGTTACCGGAATGATGGGTCCATATATGGGACCAATCCCCTTCTTCGTACCTGTGGCACTCCTTGCTTCACTTCTTTTCGCGGTGACTATCAATCCTTTCCTCGCCCTCCTCTTCGCCAAGAAAGGAAAGCAAACAAAAATAAAGGATCATTCGTACGAATCAGGATTTTTCTTTCGTATCGTCAAAAGGATTGAAAAGGGTTATGCTCTTTTCCTTGCGCATTTGCTGACGAATAAGAAATCAAGGCGTCTCTTTTTAGGCGGTGTAATGACTCTTCTTGTTTTTTCGCTCATTCTTCCTCTCACTCCGCTCGTACCGTTTCGTCTTTTGCCGAAAGCAAACAAAGACCAGTTTTCTCTCTATCTCGATCTGCCAAATGGAACAGATATCGAAAAGACACGAGAGGTAGCCAAAAAAGTAGAGGCTCTTCTATTAAACGAACCAAATGTCACCAGTATCGAAACATTCATTGGCGAAGCTCCTATTGTAGATTTCAATGGACTCTTTAAAGGTAGTGGCAACCGCAGAGAAAAAAATGAGGCAACCTACAAAATACACCTGACTCCTCACGAGGAGCGTACGTCCACATCCGAAGACATTGCTTCTGAACTCAGAGCATCACTCATGCTTTTTACAACGGAAAATCCTGATGTCACAGTGCGTTTAGTAGAAGATCCACCAGGACCACCAGTCCTCGCGACGTTCCTCCTCAAAGTAAAAGGTGGCAATGATCAGACGAGAAAAAATATTGCGCGTGATATGGTCGTGCAAATGAAGCATATTCCTGGTATCGTGGATATCGACACCTCACTTTCAGAACGTGGCATGAATCTTTCTTATCGTATCAATCGGGAGAAAGCAATGCTTCTTGGTATCACCCCAAGTGATATCGTTACCGCGATGCACACGGCACTTTCGGGTACCTCTATCGGCCTCTACCATGAATCTTCCCCCGATGTGAAAAAAACAGAACAGGAAAATATCATTGTGCGATTAAATAAAGAATCACGTGATAATGAAAACGATCTGATGTATATCAGACTGATGACACAAAGTGGCACCACGATACCACTCACTGAAGTCATAGAGAAAAATGATGTCTCCGTCGATACGGCTCTGCTCTCCGATAATCGTGAAAAAACCGTGTATCTCTCAGGAGAGATGGAAGGACGCAGTATTATTTATGCAGTTCTTGACCTCTTACCAAAACTTCGTGCCTATACCCTTCCGCAAAAATCAGGCGAGCTCATTTCCTGGTCGCTTCTTGGTACAACATATAGGGATGCAATCACGAATGAAGAATATACCATCGAAATTGGTGGGGAATGGAAGCTGACACTCGAAGTCTTTCGTGACCTTGGCATTGCGATGGGACTTGCCCTTTTTCTGATCTATTTTATTCTTGCAGCCAAAACAGAATCTCTTTTTGTTCCTGTACTTATTATGACGAGTATTCCGCTTGCTCTTATTGGGGTGCTTCCTGGGTTTGCTATGCTCCATATTCTCAAAGATACGTATTTCAATGCGACATCTATGATTGGAGTGATAGCGCTCGCTGGTCTGGCAGTAAAAAATGCTGTTATTTACCTCGAGTATCTCGAACCACTGAAGAAATCTGGACAAAACATAGAAGAAGCACTCATCGAGACGGGACGTATTCGTTTGCTTCCGATTGCCCTTACATCACTTGCTGCCATTCTTGGTTCCTTCACCATTGTGAGCGATCCTGTCTGGGAGGGCTTGGGCTGGTCTATTATTTTTGGTCTTACCGCCTCAACATTCCTCACTCTTCTGGTATTCCCGCTTGTCTACTTTGTTTTTGAACAAAAGAAGTGGTATAATTCAAACAAGAATAATTCAATAGTGAAGTAAAATTATGTATCGAATGGATGTTTCTAAATGGTCTGTAGACCGTATGATGTTCGTGTTAGGAGGATTTCTCGTCGTAGTATGCGTTATGCTTTCTGTACTCATACATCCTTACTTCATTTTCGGATCACTCTTCATTGGTATTATGTTTATCATCTTTGCTCTGACAGGTTATTGTCCTGGAGCAATCATCGTAGCGAAAATTATGAAGAAAGATAACGCTCATAATTAAAGCCTCTTTACAGCTTATGAAATTACTTTCATTCATCATTCCCGCTTACAATGAGTCGGCAAACGTAATGCCACTCTATACGAGATTACAGTCGGTACTGAAGCCACTCAGTGATCGATATACTTTCGAAATTCTCTTTGTAAATGATGGAAGTAAAGATACGACAGCAGAAGAAGTGACCAAACTGACCAAAGCAGATACTCGCGTGAAGCTCATTGATTTTTCACGAAACTTTGGCAAAGAAATTGCCACCACAGCTGGACTCCGCCACTGCACTGGTGATGCCTGTATGATGATTGACGCCGATCTCCAACACCCAGCAGAACTCATTCCTGATTTCATTGCCAAATGGGAAGAAGGATCTGATGTTGTCGTCGGGATACGGAAAGAGAGCAAAAGCGATTCTTGGGTCAAGAAAATCGGTGGAAAGATTTTTTATGTTATCTTAAACAAAATATCTGACACGGAGATTACTCCCAATGCCACTGATTTCAGACTCCTTGATCGAGCGGTTATTGATGCCTTCAATGAATTCAAAGAAACAAAACGTTTGACAAGAGGACTCATCGATTGGCTCGGTTTTCGAAGAACATATATTTTCTTCGATGCCGAAGAGCGCCTGCACGGAACAGCGAGTTATAGCGTTTGGAAACTCCTGAAACTAGCTCTGAATAGCTTTATGTCACTGAGCCTCTTCCCGCTCAAAGTAGCAGGTTATATCGGTATTTTCATTACGTCATTCTCCCTTATTGCTGGTTCCTATATATTTCTCGGAAAGTATTTCTTCAAGTGGTATTGGGCACTCACCTTCTCTGATTCCGAAGACCTCGCTATATTTATCGTTTTCCTCGTCGGTATCATCCTGATGTCTCTTGGACTCATTTCTCTCTATATAGCGAACATTCACGAAGAAGTGATCAAAAGGCCACTCTACGTAATACGAAAAGAAAGAGAATAACATATCTTACCCGTAAAAAAACACCCGTAAAAGCGAGTGTTTTTTGTTGCTTCTGTAAAATATAGCCACTGTTTTTTTAATCAGTGAGTTCTTTCAAGAGTTTCGCAAGACTCATAGAGGCGCTACCAATAACTCTGTCTCCTCCTCCGTAGTAGATGACAAGTTTGCTCCCTATAACAATAGATCCGCAAGGAAAGACAACATTAGGGACAATCCCCTCTTTCTCATACAGCATACGTGGTTCGAGAAGAGGCATGCGTGTTCGGCCAATAACTTTTTCTGGATGTTTCAGATCGAGAAGTGCTGCACCGACGCGATACATATGATCAATGGAAGAAACACCATGATAGATAAGAAGCCAACCCTTGTCTGTTTTGATAGGAGTAGAAGAAAGACCAACTTTCAAATCATCCCACATATTGATGCGTGGAGACAAAATAGGATGGCGCACGAAAAAATTCTCTCCGTCGAACAAAGAAAGATCTTTGATGTAATTGAGATGAATAGACGGTTGTACCCGATGAATGAAGACGTATTGACCATCAATTTTCTCTGGAAAAAGTGCAGCATCTTTGTTATCGATTTCAGCATTGGAAAGGAGAATTGGTTTAGTAAAATTCTCAAACTTTCGGTCAAGAAAATCTTTGACAGAGATAGTTGTCATTGCCACACGCGGAGGATTGACACCATCGAAAGCGGTATAACAGACATAATAGGTTTTGCCAAATTTGGTAAAGCGAGGATCCTCACAACCAGAGTTCCCAGAGTGTATCTTTTGTTCAAATGCCTCTCTTGGCTCATAAATTGGCACTGGGAAGCGTTCATCTATATGATGACCATCTTTACTCACTGCATAACCAAAACGTGATGTACCATCAAATCCTTGGGCTCTATAAACGATATGCGCTTTATTGTCTTCGTAAATAGCGGCTGGATTGTAGACTGCCATAGCTTCCCAATCGTGCTCAGGGATAGGTTCGAGAATAGGATTGTCATGATTACGCTCGAAGGAGAGTTCACTGGGCCTCGCCATCATTTCCTTCACGAGTTTTGAGAGTTTGACCGTAGCACGGCAAACAGTCGTGTCGGTTGCTCCATAATAAATATGCAAATCGTCCTCTTCGATATAAGCACCAGAAGGGAAAATAATATTTGGAATCATACCGTAACGCTCGTATTCTTCCTGAGGAATGAGGAGTGGGGTCGGAGTGCGTCCGAGTATTTTCTGAGGATTTTTCAGATCAAGCAATACTGCTTCGATACCAAATACTTGATCCTCCTTTCCGTAATGATAAATATGACAATACACGAGGAGCCATCCAGCCTTGGTTTTAAGTGGCGTCGCACCTATCTCTACATGATCACCTTCTTGTTTGTGAAGGTCGAGAGCGTGCTCAGAAAACGAAGCGTACCACTTGTCCCAGTATGATTTCGACCACATCTCCTCCTCTTTCTTGAACGTAGCGATCGCAATGGCGGTTGGCGGTTGATCGGTATTCACACTGAGCAGGGCTGTGATTTTCCCATTTATTTTTTCTGGAAAGAGTGTCATTGCTTTTGAATTGAAGTGCGTGATATGATGCTTGCTTTCAATTTTCTTCAGGTCTTTCGTAATAGCGAGTCCGACAGTGATACCGGCTGGCGAAAAAGGATATGTCGCTAATGCCGTATAGAAAATATAAAATTTGTTACCGAGTTTCGTGACCCTGGGATCTTCACAACCAAACTTTTCCCATGCTTCTTCTGGTACAATAAACTGTTTGTATTCATCAAAATGGATTCCATCATCACTCACGGTATGTCCGATAGTAGAAAGTTGTAAATACGCTCCGCTATGTACTTCTGGATGTGCGAGGGCACGGTAAAAAACGTGCACTTTGTCTTTATGTATAATAGGTGATCCATTGAACGTCGCCAAATCTTCCCAAAAACTTTGACTGTCAGGGAGAATAATCGGATTTTCTGATGAACGAACGAGAGAATACATACGTTTGTGAAGAATGAAGAAATTATTTTTTGTTTTGGAATGACGCTTTGCCAGAAGAAAGAAGCTCTTCAAGGAATGTTTGTAGCGGAGTACTCGCTACCGCCACAAACATATCTGCTCCGCCATAATAGACGAACAAAGTCCCATCTTTGATGACCGCACCGCAAACATAGACTACTCCATTCTTGAGACCTTCATTTTCATACTTCTCATCAGGCTCCAGAATTGGTTCGGTGCAACGTGCGATGATACGTGTCGGATCATCAATATCGAGAAGCATTGCGCCGACTTTGTAACGATTTGGATCGCGGAAATCCATGGCATGATAGAGTATGAGCCAACCATATTCTGTCTTAAGTGGAGGTGCTCCTACCCCACGCACAATATTGTCCCAACGTTCTTTGTTTGCATATTGCTGATGAGTGTGATAACTATCGATAAGTACATCATCAGGATTGAGGGAATCAAGATAGTCAATAGAAACCTGAGGGGTGATGCTATGAAGTACCGCAAACTTGCCGTTGATTTTCTCAGGGAAAATAACCCAATTTTTCTGGATTTGCCCAGGACGCGAAATAAGTCTTGGTGTTTGCCATTTCCATATTTTATTTAAGAAGTCATCAACCTTGATTGAAGTAAGAGCAACTCCCGGTGGCTGACTTCCATTGAAAGCGATGTAGATCATATAGATAGTATCATCGATTTGCGTGAGTCTCGGATCTTCACAACCACCCCATCCCCCTCCCGAAGGAACTGGGTACGGATGAAGCGTCGACTTTCCTTTACTTGTTTCAAAGACTTCGTGCGGGAAATATACTGGTGTATCGGACCGTTCCTCGATATGTACACCGTCCGTGCTTGATGCATAACCAAAAACAGAAATCCCTCCGTGATCTTGGGCACGATAGATGAGATGGACCTTGTTATCAAGACAGAGCGCTGCAGAGTTGAATGTCGCAAGAGCCTCCCAATGATTTTCTCTCTTTGGTTCTATAATAGGATTGTCATAAAAACGCTTGAGAACGAGAGGTGAATCCTCTTTTTTCTTTTCGGGAGATTTCTTCTCTTTTTTTGCTTGTGTTTTCTTTTTGGTATAAGGGAATTCCACTTCACGATCATAACGAAGTGTGTGAGCAAATATTTCTCCGCGACCGTGCTTGAAATAGGCAACAAAATTTTCATCAGTCTGGACAATACCAAGAATATGAATTTTATTCGTTACCCAGTGATCCGGCTGTTCCCATAGAGCAGATTCTGACCGCCACACCACTCTTCCTGGAGCTTGTTTGTCCAAAAGTACGACACCTAGGCAGAGTTTTTTGTGTTTATTCTTCGCAAAATAGAAGAGTGCGATATAATCACCGACATTCAGTACTCTCGCAACCCGAAGAGTACTCTGATCGAAATATCCTTTGCGCGGTTTCAGTATTGATCCTGGTATAATGTGCCATTCTTTGAGATCAGTTGAAGTGGCTATTCTGATAGCAGAATCACCAAAGTAGAGGATGTATTGTTTCTCGAAGAGATACCACGGAGCAATCGTTCCAAAAGAATGAATACCAGGAATAGCATCTGTTTTCTTCCACTTCTTCCCATCAGATGAGAGCGCACTATAAAGATGTGTCCTAAGATGACTGTCTTCTTTGGTGTATGTTAGGAAGGATTTCTCATTTGAGATACGAGATAAGGAGAGTTCTTTGATGGTATCAGGATTCTCTGCAGAACGAAAAAATGAAGAGATACTGAGTCGTCCTTTGGTATCAATGAAAGAGAAAAAATCTGTACTTTCTTTCAAACGGAAAAAATATTCCTTCTCTCGAGGAAAAGAATAAATAAGATAAGCCCTCCCACCCTTTGTGTATATATCAAAAGCACGAAGGTACGACAACGTTTGCATATTTTTGTGTGTATTTTTTGCAGAGAACCAAACCCTCACCCATGAAAATATCTTTTATATATTTATAATACCTCATCTCTGTAAAAAATCAAAACCTAAGCGATAGTTTGTGTACAGTGCGCACAACGCTTGGCTTCTTTCGGTATCTCACTCAGGCATTCGGTGCATTTTTTTGTTGTTGGATCAGCGAGGACTTTCTCTTTGTGTGATTGTTCGACGAGGAGGTTCATCGGTTTCACTACGAAGAAGAATATAGCACCCGTGACAAGAATAAATGAAATGAGTGCATTGATGAAGTGTCCAATCATGAACTTGCTCCCATTCACAGTAAACACAATATTTGAGAAATCAGGCACCGTCACAATAGCTGCGATAAACGGCGTCAGAATATCTGAGACCAGTGCAGTGACGATAGTCCCAAAAGAAGCACCAATGACGACACCGACAGCGAGATCCACAACATTACCACGAAGAAGAAACTGTTTAAATTCTTTGAGCATACTACTATTATTATTATCCGATTAATCTTTCTTTCATCATAGTACAAAATATCTTCTTCGCCAATATACTCCTAAAGTAACCTCTGAAAAATGAAAAAGGAGCGGTAGAATATGTATCATACCGCTCCCAAAAAAATTATTCATCAGCATTCTCTCCGAGACGGAAATTTACCCTTTTGTCCGTAGCAGTCTCACAGAGAATGCGTTTCGTTTCAAGAGCATTGCCTGTACAGACAAGAATGTCTTGCCTGCTCGTATTATCTCTGACGCGGAGTCTGATGCCACCCTTCGCATCGTAAACTTTCACTTGGCGATTGCCGTTAGATGGTGAAAGTCCTGCTTTGATATAGCCGGCAGAGATCTTGCTCACATATGAATACTTTACGATACTGTCCACGAGCACCTCTGCCAATGGAATCATTGAAGTATGTGAACCGCCGAATTTCCCTCCTGAACGATGTCCTTTGTTTGACATAAAAATACCCTTTCTATAGGAAAATGTTGATAAATGGTTTCAAAAGTACTAATTTAATATTATAGCACCTTTTATTCTTTTTGTCTATAGCGACGGTTTGACACCGATAGCATAGATACCAAAACTCTTGATACGCTCTTCGTACCCTTCCAAGCTATGATAACTCTTGATTCCCTCTTCGATATCGAGTCCGCTTGATAATACATTATTTACACCCTCTTTCTCGAGCATTGTTCTTACATCTTCATAGTGAGCGACTGAGAGCACGGCACACTGTAATTGTTCATGAGTAACATTGTTGGTGAAAGTGATAGTATCTCCACTCTTCATTGTGACATACCGTTTGTCACTCTCATCTTTAGGTGTCCTCCCCTCAATTTTCTTCGTGCCCGCCTTGATAGCTTGAAATGGTCTAGTATTTAATTCCAAATTATAATTCATAGGAATAGATCTATAAAATCACTTCGGTATATTTTCCTCTCTATTCGTTCTTCGTTGTGAGTTTTTGATAGAGTTTTCTTCCTATCTTGTAGAGAATCCAGATGATGATTCCCCAGAGGATGAAGAATGGAAGAAGAGAAATAATGAAACGAATGAGGAAATCAACGAAACCTTGCAGACCAGTGATAAGGGCGTTCACAGAATCCTTCATCACCTGAAATGGTCGCCATGAATCAGAGACAGTCGTGATATTCTGATTTTCAGTGAGATTGACCGAGATCGTCGACATATCAGTCTGAGATGCAAGATACTTCATACTTCCTTGCAATCGCTCTATCGTGCCTCTCACGCGTGCAAGTTCTCTCGTCACAGCGAGAACGTCATCTATCTTCACCGCTTGATCAAGTATCTTCACGAACGTCTGTTCTTCGGCTTGTGCGTTCCTCAGTTGTGCTTCAAGGTCAGTATACTGTTCCGTCACATCTTGACCGGTTGTCGATTCCTCTATAACGAGCGATGCGACTGTCTTTATTTCTCCAAATGTTTTTTCAAAATTCACTACTGGCACTTTCACTGTTATGGTTCCACTCTTCACGTTGTTCACACTTTGATGGAAATTGGAAGCAAAGACTTCTCCGTTATTATTTTTAGCGATAGTATGTATTTTTTCACTCGCTTCATCAGCACTCCCTACTTTCAAACTCAGACTCCCGTTCTTGATAATTTTCTTATCGATCTGTGTTTCTGATGTAACACTCGATACAGAATCGTTCTCAATACTATTTTGTTCCATCATCGGTGCAGTATACGACGCACCCATCATATTTGTCTTCGAGATACCCTCTCTATTAGACATCGAAACAGAAGGACTTACACCAGTCATCATATCAGAAGTGTCTGAGACCCTTCTTGCTGATCCCTGATACCCACGCATCACCACCTGAAGAATGATTACAATAACGAATATTCCCAAGAATACAAGCCCGACAATTTTCAGTGCTTTCTTCATATTTTTTTGTATTATATGTAACAATGCTAGTATAGCACTTTTTCTTATTTTTTTCTTAATAAAAGAATAAACAAGAAAAAATACCTAAGATTCATCAAGTATTTTGTTTTTTATAAAGACGCAGAAGCTGAGAAGTGGTATAATTCATAGGCAATTATTAAGAGTGAAACAATACAATGAAGAAAAGGAACAGCATCAAAATTATTTCTTATATAGCAGTTTTGTTGGTTTTGGTTCTCTTAGCACTCTATTTTCTGCATCGGGCCAGAATGCATCAGCAAGATTTCAGAAACATCACTGCAACATCTGAGATCGATGCCACTATGACCATTGGTTTTGTTGTGCGTAAGTTTGGTATTCCAGAAGATGAACTCTTAAAAGAGTTGCAATTATCAAACGTTCATTGGAATAAGAGATATACAATAGCGGATGCGTGCAAGAAGAATAAACTTGATTGCAAGGCCGTTGTCGATTCGCTCAATAAAAAAGTAACCAAATGAGTGATATTATTTCTTTGGATGTTTATTATTTACTCTATTACTTCTTCGCAATTTTCGTTGCCTCCTTTGCTGTACCAACGGGTGCTATGATCATGATTGTGTCGTTTGCATCTATTGCCACTGGACTGACTGATTTGGCATTATTAGGAACACTCGCATTCGTTGCTACAGTTTCTGGTGATTATTCTGCCTACTTGGTGGCCAAATATTTCAAAGTGCGATTTGACGGATATATAAACAGAATAATGTGGCTAAAAAGTAAGATTCATCTCGTGAGTAAAGTTTTTCAAAAATATGGAGGATACACGGTATTTCTGACACGATTTGCTCTTTCAGGGTTGGGCCCTTATGTGAATTTGTTTAGCGGTTTACGCGATTTACCAAAAAAATTATTCTTGCAAGCTGTGATGAGCGGAGAAATTATTTATGTTTCAATGTTTATTTTTGTGGGTTATTTTTTCAGTGAAACCTGGCAAGCCGTTGTCTTGATTGTTAAAGACTATACAATGTTTGCTGTGCTCATCGGACTTGGTATTGTTATCACAACTCGTCTCACAAAATTTCTTTTGAAAGAAAGAATTATATAATAACTGATTCTATCTTGCTGTGTTTGCTGAATACGGGGTTGTGAACAGATTTGATCATTCAATTCTTGTACATTTGATTGAAAAGAGGAAGGGACGTGAAAATATTGTTGAACATAGTGTTTTCCATGGTTTAGTTAATAACATCAGGCAAGTCTTTTAATTTTTCACCTTTGTATTGCCAGTAGGCGGCACCTTGATATGCTCCGCTTTTGTTGAGCATTCCTCTTTGCTCATAAATTTTGTATGTTAGCGGTGAAAGTTTCCAAACCTGTTCGCCATATTCTATTTCGCGTTCGCCAACCACTTTCGCGGTGATTTCTTTGTCAGCAATAAAAACAATTGCTTCTCCATTCTTGATCCCTTTTTTATAAAAACTAAACCTCGTTCCCTGCTCTCTAGCTTTTGATACCTCATCAAATTCTTTATCCTTATTAACATCTTTTGGATAGATCACTGTTCCTTCAAATGACAAAAGGAGTTGTCGTACTAAATCATAATCAAGAGCAAACAATTCACTATTTCCAATTTGTTGTTTGTTAAAGATTTCATGAAGTAGTCGCTCCTTTTCTTGGTAATCATCAATCTCAATCGCAAAAAATCTTTTCAAGCCAGAAACATTATAGTAACCATTCGCTTCAAGATTTCGCATCCGTTCCTGATAATTTGCAGTGCCAGTTTGACCTATTTTTATTAGGCCAGAAACCGCAGTTGTCATTATGTAAATAATTCCTTTCATAAATTTTAATTTATGCTGTGTCTCCTGAACAAAATCCGAACTTTTTTCCAACAAAATCCTGATGTGGAATGAATTGTTTTTGAATTCGGATGTCGCAAATGGAAAAGGAGGGGTTTGGGGAGGAATTTTCCATTTGCTCCTCTTTTTGTTTTGGGGGAATTCGGGGCGGACAGAAATTCAAAATCCAAATCTTTTTATATCGTGCCTCTGACATTTTAACATTTTTAATCGTCCAAGACCAAAGGGGTCCATCCTCGGCATTCGCCTCGGACATTTCCGCTAGGGCTACTCGCGCCTAGATGTCTAAGATGTCCTACTAACTATGGCCAGAAACACTTTTTCATAAATTTTTTTTAATATCTCATCATAGTCACCATCGTAATAAAAGTTATTTTCCATATCTGGTGATGCGTTGTACTCTATAAATGTTACCTGATTTTTATTTTTTATATATTCAACTTTATCAGATAAAAACAAATCTAATCCTACCAGTCTTAATCCTGTCGATTTTGCAATTTGTTTTGAAATATCTATAAGATTTTGACTTAACATATTTTCTACAAATTCGTAGTCACCACCCTTAGAGAGATTTCTCCCGTAAGACAGATTCAATCGATTCCCGAATGGAAGAACGGAAGTCAAATCAAAGATTTTATTTTTTAATATATTTTGTATCTGCGAATCATGGATGTCAATTCTTGTATTTCTATTCTTATTTTTAAAATAATTGTTTTTATCCTCTATTAATTTCTGAATTGTTTTGATACCATCTCCTATCAAATGGGCATAATCCCTTTTATAGGCTTGTATAACCTCACCATCTAGTAAAACTATTCTGATTTCGTTTAAAACATCGATATACTCCTGAACAATAAGATCATCTTTATCGAAAGTGTTTTTATTACAAATAAAATATATCTCTTCAATAGATTCTATTTTAAAAATATTTTTACCCTGTGCGCCGTGTACCGGTTTTATTATGGCGGGTAAACCTACAAACTCTACAGCACATTTTATGTCAACGGCTAAATCTTTCGAGAATTTGATGACACTTTCGTGCGGCAGGCAGATACCGACTTTCTCAACAATTTTAGATGAGAGCACTTTATTTTGAGCAAATTCAATTGCAGAGCTGTTATTTAAATCTACTGTTCCATAAGAGAAGTAATGTATAACGCCATTAGCGAGTATATAACCGGCATCTATATCATGTGCCATCAAATGAAATTCATAGCCGTACTTTTCTGACAGTTCCCTAAAAATAAGAGTAATTTTTGATTTATATGACTTATTCATGATCGGCTGATTCTTGATTAAGCTCGAGATTAGATTGTTTATAATATTCTTCCTGGCGAACTAGATCTTTTTTCGGACATTTAGTAAGAATAGCTATCGCTTTTTCAAGCCGAGTCAGGTGTCCTCCTTTGAAATGGATAATGTCCCCAATCTTCTGGATTTTTTCAAGATAGTGCGCCGCATTTGTTGAATTCTTAAAATGTTTATTCAAATTGAATATATTGTTATTAAATTCCTGCCAAACCTCTGATATATTTCCAACGGTAATAAGAATATCTACTTTTGATATTTCATTTTTCCCAGTTTCTTTATGTACTTGCTCTTCATCTTTACCAAGTTTATGCATATCTCCAAGAACAGCAATACGTCTTTGATTGTCATTTTTTTGTAGAGATAAAAGAGTCTTTAATGAATTTTCAACAGCAATAGGCGATGCATTGAAGGAGTCATCGATAATAGTTATATTACTATCTTTTTCCGGTATTATTCTAAGTCGTCCACATTCAGGTATATATTTCCCAATGCCCCGCAAAGATTCACTGGAGCCAATACCAAGCTCCCTCGCAACCAAAAGTGCTATTCCGACCGCCTTCACATTTTGGATACCGATAAACCCATGAAAATCAACCGTTGTTTTCTCACGATCACCTAATGGTATTTGTATTTTAAATCCAACTGGCTTTAAAAAATCATATTCATTTTTATAGATAATGTGATACCCACTATCATCTATAAACTTTTGCCCATCATAAAAAATAATTTTCCCTTTAAAATTTTGGTAGAAATGTTTAGAATTTACTTCGTCTTTGTCTATAATTAGTATTCCTTTTCTATCCATAGCATCAACCAGAAACTTTTTCTCTCTAATTACCATCTCTCTCGAACCGAATATGCCCAAGTGAGGGGGTGTGTTTGGAAGGTTGGTAACTACAACGATATTTGGTTTAAGCCATTTTGCCATTCTCTCAATTTCTCCAATTTTTCCAGCCCCAACTTCAATAACAAGAATTTGAGGAAAACTGTACCTAAAATATAGCTGTTTTAATCCATAAAGAAATATTGTAAATAATGCCCAAAAACCTTCCTCAGATTCAAATCCTCCAATAACAGATATCGGAACACCGTAATCATTGTTATAGTTTCTCGAAGTCTTTCTAATCCTGTAAGAAGATACCGATATTGCAGAAAATATGGCTTCTTTTGTGGAAGTTTTTCCGACGCTACCAGTAATACACACAACCGTTGGTTTGTATTTTTTTATTAATGCTTGTGCTATTGTTTCTAACAGTTTTAACATCATAACTATTCAATAATAAGCTTGTAAAAATCTGGTATTTTCTTATAAAAAATCTCATCTTGTAATAATGCTAAAAATATCAAAGGATACTTTGACTCATCAATCGCCTTAAATGTAGATGAGGCCACCCAACCCTTGTATCTTTCCTCAATATCATCTCCTTCTTTGAATATCATTTCTCCTTGTCTTATTAACTCTGAAAACGTAGAAAAGCTAATTTGTGTTTTACCGTAAATGTATGTTTCTACTTGATCTAAATTAATAGTTAAATCAAAAGACATTAACCACTCTAGCCATTTCTCATTACAAAATACTTGATTAGAATTTATCTTACTGTGAGTATACATCAATTCTCTAGCATGAATGTTTGGTTTATCAATTGCATGATAGGGCAAAACTAAATTTTTAAAATTGTTCAACATGAGCACTTTAGGCGCAATTAAATATTCTGTTGGGTTATTTATATAATTTTCTATTGGTAATAATCTACTCCCATCTTTTTGAGACACCGCATAGAATGGAAAGTCGCCAGAATTTTTTTTACCGTCCATTATTATAGCCTTTTCATATGAATGCTGTAATGTAATGTCGTTCTTAAAATCTTCTAGCGCCAGTCTGCTCTTTTCCTGAAGGGATATATCTGACATTCTTTCTATCCATACATTTTTCTCTAATCCAAAACGTTTGATTATCTTTTCTAAAATATTATAGTAATAATCGGAAATTGTTACTTCAGACTTTATATTTTCATCCAATAACCAATTAATAAATTCAGTGGCGCTATTACTTCCTGTTGTAAATTTTGAAAGAATAGTATTAATGTGACCCTTCGCACTTCGTATAGCTTCAATAAAATCATCATTTACCGGTGCAAAAGCAAATGATTTATCTGGGCCGATAATTGAATATATGCCCAACTGATAAGTGATATTTTGAATCCAATGTTCAACAGTGTCTTCATATCTCAACTTATTTTTCAAATTAAGAATTCCAACCCGTGAATCAAGTTCCCTTAAAGACGGGCAGGCTAAGTTTGCAAGTAAATGTTTGGGTGTTAATAAAGAAAGCGGCCTTATATTTGTTCTTTCAGTTTTGCTCAGGAAGTATTTTTCCTCAAAAGCATATGTTGACGCTTTGTCATTTCTATTAATACCAATATTATCTATATCATCTAATACGAGTCGCACCTTTAAACCGGTTTTTGCAAGACAAATAAGATAAAGGAGGTTGTAATCAAAAGGGCTGTGATATAGTGAGGTTATTACTTCCCCCTTTTCAAATTTAATTGGTATTTCTTTAAAATTCATATCTTTTAAGACAGTAAATCATTTTCTTTGTATTACTATCGTGACCAAATAAATAATCTGACCACACATCCTCAATCTCGAAACCAGACCTTACTAAAAGTTTTCTCATCTCTTCATTCGGAGTTATTTTCATTAATGCCTTAAATTCATGTGTCTTTTCCGTTTTACCGTCAATAATTTCCTTGTATAAAAACACCTTAGATACTATTGATGTTTTCTTATCGATGCTCATAGTTTTTTGTTCTCTCTCTATGATCCTCCCATCTTCTAACACGCTTGAGTAGTCCAGCTTCCAATTATCAAAATCAAATGTCAAATTTCCCAGATTCATAAGGTCAAGAATAAACCGACTATTCTTGTGCATATGAACTCTTACACTTTCAAGACAACTAATTTGATCTTCTTCTAGAAGTAGATGTTGAAAGGTATTAAACGGTATATAAATAAGATCAAAAATCGTATCCAAATTAAATCTTACAAAACTCTTCTCGTATAACTTATAATTTATATTTGGTTTACACCTCTTATTGCAGACATCGAGCATCGATTCTGATATATCAAGACCAACTGCATAATCAACCATTGGTAGAAGTTTCGAAAAAATCCTACCCGTACCAACACCAAGTTCTAATATTATTTTTGAATCAAACTTAGCACATATATTTTTATAAAACTCAACTTCCTCTTTTAAAAAAGATCTTTGGTCTGCTTCATATAAAATTGGGTCATATTCCATGGACATACTTTTTGTATTATATTTCTTCTTGTAGCTGATCTCTCACCAAGGAATAACACTTCCTTAAAAAAATAAAAGCTTTAGACACGTCATTTAATTTATTATCGATCGCCCATGGGTGAATATATAAACCCCCACCTTTTAATAAGTCGTACTGGGTAAAACAGTTTGCATCTTCAATGTCATAAAAAACTGTCTTGCTAAAAGATGTGAAATTCTCTGAGATACAATTAAGTATTTTTTGTTTCGCCTCACTCTTCTCCGATATAAGTTTTTTGAAATCGTTATTATCGAGTCTTTCTTTAGCAACAACCCTGACTAAATCTTCTTTAGAAATAAATTTCAAGTATGCTACAACAAGTTCATCTAGAGCATCCTTATTATAATTTTCTACGATAAACCTCATATAGACAACTGGAATAATATGACAATTCATTACTTCTGGCAGATTCCAATCTAAAACCCTTTTTAGATAATCATAGATTTCATTAAGTTCTTCTTGATAACCATTAATATATCGATACATATCTGGTCCAGAAAGAAGATATGCATCATTAACGTTTGTCTTGGACGTGTCGATTGTGCCGTGAAAAAGAATACTAACTGGATTAGGAATAATCCAACCACTCTCAAGATTGGTGACACCATATATTCCTAATTTAACTATGTCGCCCCATTTCCTAGCAGTTGCTTTTGTGGTTATTCCAGTTTTATAGACTCCACAAATTAGGGTGTAAATTTGTTACAGCTTCTAAAATCTGGAGTACCTCGTGCTTATTTTTTTGCACATATTCTGTATATGTAAAACAGTGAGCTTGTGGCAATGATCGTTTTAAAACGGACATGTGAAAATCAACTAACTTAGTACCAACAGCATGTGGATATGGAAAACCTTTAGAAATATGAGTGATTACCGAATGACTGGTCAATATATTTGGATCCGCAAGTATTTCTGATTTTCCATCAACTATGAGTTTGTGTGGATGAAAATTAAAATCTTTTTTACCTAATGTGCGGTCATAAAATAGCATGGGTATCCCAAGGAATGCCATAGCTAAATTATTAGGATAAATATTTCCTACATGTGGGGTTTTTAAGACTACTCCTCCTCTTTTATTTATATCTACGAGATCGGCTATAGATATATCATCATGTATTGATATTTTAAAAGACATAACATTAATCATCAATAAGCTTTCGCAAATAAGATCTTATTAGGAGCATCTTTTTTGCAATAAATACATTTACCAGCATTACCTAAGCCACCATCAAAAGGGATACATCTACTGCTTGCATTTGTTTCTTCTTTTATTTTTTCTTCACAATTTTTATCTAAACATAAATGAGTAAAGATAAATCCGGGTTTTTCATTCATAACCTTTTTAAATTCTTCATAATCAGAAACTTCACGAGTATTTTCTAGTCTAAATTTTTTTGAATTTTCGAGTAACGTTTTTTGTATATTTTCCAAACTTTCTTTTATGTAAGAAGCTCTTTTTTCATTTAGAACAAATTCCTTCTTGCCTAGAAGTCTATCTACAACCACAATTGATTGTTTTTGAATATCTTTAGGTCCAACTTCAAGTCTGAGTGGAACACCTTTTCTTTCCCATTCAAAATATTTAAATCCCGGTCTTCCTTCTCTGTCATCTACTTTGTATGTGACCCCGACATCTTCAAGCTCAGTTTTAATTTTCTGCACTTCTGCAAAAATAACTTTCTTTTCATCATCATTACTCCAAATAGGGATTATCACTACTTGTATCGGGGCAATCCTAGGTGGTAACACAAGGCCTTTATCATCAGAATGCGACATGATAAGAGCTCCGATGATCCTAGTGCTCAGACCCCAGCTCGTCTGCCAGACATATTGTTTTTCCTGATTTTCATCCAGAAATGAGACATCAAAAGACTTGGCAAAGTTTTGCGCCAACATATGAGATGTACCCGACTGCAGGGCTTTCCCATCTTGCATCATCGCCTCTATGGTGGATGTATATTCAGCTCCGGGAAATTTTTCAATTTCTGTCTTCTTTCCTTTTACAAGTGAAATAGCCAAATATTCCTCAACAAATTTTCTATAAACTTCAAGCATCTCGAGTGTCTTTTCATCAGCTTCTTTTCTAGTAGCATGAGCTGTGTGCCCTTCCTGCCAAAGGAATTCTGTAGTACGCAGAAAAAGTCTTGGACGCATTTCCCAGCGAACCACATTGCACCACTGGTTAATGATGAGCGGTAAGTCTCTATACGAATGAATCCATCTTGAAAAAGCATCATAAATAATAGTTTCTGATGTTGGGCGGATAACCAAAGGCTCATCAAGCTCCCCTGCTGGGACGAGCTTCCCACCTTTTTCTTCAAGTCTATGATGAGTAACAACTGCACACTCTTTTGCAAATCCTTCAACATGTTCAGCTTCTTTTTCTAAAAAACTTTTTGGTATTAAAAGTGGAAAATATGCATTTTGTGTACCATATTTTTTAAATTCAGTATCCAATACTTTCTGAATATTTTCCCATAGAGCATAACCATAAGGTTTAATAACCATACATCCTCTTACTGGAGAATTCTCTGCCAAGTCTGCTTCTCTTATTATATCTAGATACCATTGTGAGAAATTTTCCTCACGCGAGGTTATTTTGTTAATACCATCATTTTTATTTTTATTCATAAAATTATTTTATTAACACATTAATTGGTACATTAAGTGCCCCAGCAATTTTTCCCAAAGTTGAAAGAGTAGGGTTCATGCGACCGTTTTCTATATTGCTGATATAAGCCCGATCAACGCTCAAAACCGTCGCAAGGTCTCCTTGCGACATGTTCTTTTTCAAGCGTAGCTTTCTTAAGTTTCCCCCAAGTTTTTTACTTGATTCCATATTTATATATTACAGAAACTTGCATTGTATTGCAAGAGTGCAGTATAATACATACATGTCCGCCCCGAATTCCCCCAAAACAAAAAGAGGAGCAAATGGAAAATTCCTCCCCAAACCCCTCCTTTTCCATTTGCGACATCCGAATTCAAAAACAATTCATTCCACATCAGGATTTTGTTGGAAAAAAGTTCGGATTTTGTTCAGGAGACACAGCTTAAACTAAAATCGCACCAGAATATGATCCTAGTGCGATTTTAATTTATGCTGGGGTGCTAGGATTTACCCTCAAGGGTATAAACTTCGACTCCTACCACCGAACTATACCAAACTTTGATACCAAAAGGCATCAAAGTTTGCTAATGCTGACCTGGCGGGATAGCTTTCGAACTTTTGATTGGGAGAAAGCTTTCCCTGATCCTGTAGTTATATTAGCACAAATAAAGAAATTAATAACTCTTTCATAGAATTATCAGTTGTATTAAAAAGCATCTAAATCATTCCAATAAATCTCTTGTTTATAAATAAAAAACCTTGGTTGTCATTATAACAACCAAGGCTTAAAGCTTGCAAAAAAACTCAGTACCGTACCGCGCTCAATCCGAGACCAAAGGCCACGCTCGTAAAAGCATCAATCGGCAAAAGCTTTTCCTCTCCAAACTTGTCCGAAAAAATTCTTCGGACTTTCGGAATAAATGAGGAGCCCCCAGTCAAAAGAACGGAATCGATATCCTTTGCAAGAACTCCTGCACGAGATAATGTAGAATTTACACAAGACGTAATTTCCCGAAACTTATCGTCGGTCATAACTTCAAAATCAGCTCTCGTGATTTCCTCACGGATATTTATATTCTTTTCGGAAAACTCGATGACAGCAGAGTCTTTATCAGACAATTCACACTTCGCCTTCTCAATAGCTAGAAACAGCATGTACCCAAGGTTCTCGATGACAAGGGTATGCAGATTTTCTAAAACCTTTCGGTCCTTGCTAGAAACTCCTCTGAGGGAACGGATAATATGAAGCGTTTTACGGCCACGAAGCTGTGGAATCATATGCCACTGGCAAAGCGTCAAAGGAAGCCAAATTGGTGCATCAAGAATCTGATCACTCGATGAACCATAGATTTTCGCTCCTTTACCAAAATGCTTGGCTAGCTTATTCCACATAATAGAGGCGTCAAAAGTATCACCAGCAATGTATACCCCTCCAGTGGATAGAATATCATTTTTCCGGTTCTCTTTCGGATCACGTTTCCCGCCACGCAATCTCATTATTACAAAATCTGACGTACCTCCGCCGAAATCACCCATGAAAACAAGCTTTTCTTTCCCTTCTTTAAGATTTGACTCGTAAGCAAGCGTTGCTGCAATCGGTTCATACATAAAATGAATGTTCGTAAACCCAGAGCGAATAGCCGCAGTCTGTAACCTTTCTTCGGCCAAGAGATCAAGCTCTTTATCCTCTGAGAAAACTACCGGACGACCCATAACAACCGTGTCTACGGCATGCCCGACATAAGCTTCACCGCGCTGCTTAATAGCCTTCAAAATCAAAGCGATGAGATCTTCTATCTCATAACGCTTACCAAAAACATAGGTTTCTGTGAAACTCTTGTTCGGTAGGAATGCCTTAATAGACTGCATGAAACGTCCATACGTACCACCGTAACCTATATATTGATTGATGGCCTCTTGACCAATGTTGACCCCGCCTTCTTCATCAAAAGAAAGCACCGATTTGAGAGTTTTTTTCGAATCACTCGATGGGTCAATATCAACAATTTTCACGTTTCCATTCTGAGACACAGCCAGAACAGAATTTGTGGTCCCGAAATCGAGACCGAAAGTAATGCTCATGATTCTATCTCCTTATATTCAGTTGGTAAAGTTCAATTATCACACAAAAAACAGTGACCCTCATTTATATCACAATATTGGAATTATATCAATAGGAAGAGCCCCATCTTCAACAATCAATTGCAACGCTATTGTATAATGAAAAGAAAATTAATGAAAAAGAGCCTATGCAAAAGAAACGAGAATTCAAGCAATTAACCTTAAATGAGAGGATACATATACAGATACAGTATCTCAATGGTTGGTCATTTGAAAAGATTGCACATTCTCTTGGGAATGGTCGAAACAAAGGAACCGTATCGAGAGAAATAGCTGGAAGACCAGCTCGAGGAACAGGGAAATATCAAGCGTCCATTGCTCATGAGAAAGCCTTAACAAAAAGGAAGGGAAAGAAAACTGAAAGATTGAAAAATCAATTCATCAGAGAGTATGTGAAAGAAAAGATGGTTTTAGGATGGTCTCCAGAACAAGTGAGTATTCGACTCAATATTGATCATCCTCAAGAAGAAGGGATTTCCTATGAAGCCATCTACCAATATGTGTACGCTCAGATCAATCAGAATGGCAAGCCTAAGGTTCATTGTGAAGATTTGAGAATGTATCTACCAAGGAGACACAAGAGAAGGCAGAAGAAGGATTTTAGACAAGTGAGGAAGGTATACAAGCCACCATTACCCTCAATTGAAGAGAGACCAAAAGAAGTTGAAAAACGCAAGAGTATCGGTCATTGGGAGGATGATTGTATTGTTTCTAAACAAAGCAAAGACAGATTGAAAACCATCAATGAAAGGGTGACTGGATTGTTCTTGGTTGGGAAGATGAAGAATGGAACTATCGAAGAATCAAACAGATCCGTACTGGGGAAATGGAAGGATATACCAAGTGAGTTCAAGAAGACGCTCACTCGTGATAATGGAACTGAAAATTTTGGTTGGGAAGAGCTTGAAGAGAAAGAGCATGTCAAAGTATACTTTGCTCATCCCTACTGTTCATATGAAAGAGGAAGCAATGAAAATGGGAATGGACTCATCAGAAGATACCTCCCGAAAGGGACTGACTTTTCTACTGTCTCAGATGAAGAAGTATTGAAGATTGAATATTTGCTTAATTCCAGACCAAGGAAAAGACTCGGAGGGAAAACTCCACTTGAGGTATGGTACACTATGACTGGCGTTGCACTTACTTGTTGAACCTAGGGTGTAAATACTTGATAATTTTTCCAAAACATGTTATAAATGTGTGTTATTTAACAATTGAATATCAAAAGATAAGGAGTTATATCATGTCTTCATCTATAGCGTTAATTACCCCACATACCATCTCACATCGAACAGCCGAAGAAACCCTGGCCCTTGGCTATCTTGCTAGTGTATTACGCGAAAAAAACCATCTGGTTACTATCATAGACGGTTGGCTTCGCAGTATCGGTCCGTCTGAAATAGTCGATATCATCAACCAAAACATCCCAGATATCATCTGCATGTCTTGTTACCGATCAAATCTCGATCAGGCAAAAGAAATTCTTGCAATAATCACCAAGCGGTTTGGAAACATCCCAACAATTTGTGGCGGATTCGGACCAACTTTTCACGATGTTGATTTTTTGGACGCGGGATTCTCTATAGTCGTGCGCGGTGAAGCGGAGCATACGATTGTCCAAATTGTTAATGCTATCACTTCAGGAAGTAACCTCTCTGGTATTCCTGGAATCACTTTCAAAGATGATTCAGGAATTGTCCGTACAGATCGATCTAAACCAATTCAAAACCTTGATTCAATTCCATTTCCAGCACGAGATGAAATTAAGTTCGCCATTCTGAGAAATAACCCAATTCATGTCTGTACATCTCGTGGATGCGAAGCTCATTGCTCATTCTGTTCGATCTTCACATTCACCCTTGGTGGTTCCAAAGAACATCGTTGGCGGTCCCGGTCGATTCAGAACATCGTCGACGAACTTCGATATCTCTACGAGCAATTTGGCATCACCCATATCAAGTTTGTAGATGACAGCTTTTTGGAGCCTCCCCGTGATGAACAATGGGTTACTGAATTTGCAGAAACAGTGTCAAGATACAATCTCCCGCTACGCTTTCGGACACAAATTCGTGCCGATAGACTCAGTGAGGGTATTGTGTCAGGTCTTAAGAAAGCTGGGTGGTTTTCAACAAGTATCGGTATTGAAAATGCTGCCCAATCAGTGCTTAGGCGGATGAGAAAGTCTGCTTCAATAGAAGATAACTGGCGAGCCCTGGAAATGCTTCGTCGTCACAATATCTATGTACAAATGGGTATGATTCTCTTTGATGATGCTACTACTATAGATGAACTCGAAACAAACTACCGTTTTCTTGCTCATCATGATTGGGTTATCACTAAGGGAATTTTCACAGAGATGTTTGCTGCGGAAGGAACGCCTTATACTAAAACATTATCTAAAAAAGGGTTACTCAAAATCGGCGGACAACAAAATCTCCGATATGATGTACAGGGAACTCAAGCGAAACGCGTTTATCAGATGTTGAAAGTCTGGCATAAGTCGCATTCAAGTCTCTACGATTGGGTCATTGATTCGATCGTGGCACCAAAAGTGCTTCCTGAAGAAGGTTACATCTGTATTCATAGGCTTTGTCAAAAAATCACTGCTTGTGACATAGCGATGTTTCGCCGGACACTTGATCATGTGGCATTTCACCCCGCAAAGAATGATATCAATGTCATAACGTGCGCAATAGCCGAGCATTCCTGTTTCTATGCCAGCATATGGTCACAGATACAGAAGATCTATGACCATTACGGACTCATCTACGATGGCGTCCCAAATCCATTCCTCGATTAAAAGGAGTTCTAAAATGAACACTGTTACACCAATGGGAAATATCGGCTGGACACTCGGAAACGACTGCCCATACCGATGCAAACACTGTTACTCACACATAGTCCGAAACAGAGGACGTGATCTGACAAAAAAAGACATAGATCGTATCATTCAGCAGATTGTTTCGATCAACGTTCAGACGGTAAATCTCGGCGGAAACGAGCCAATTTTTACAAATGGCTCAAATCCAAAAGATACCCTTTTGCCATATATCATCCGTTCTCTCTACGATGCCAAAATTGTTGTTGGCCTTACCACGGCCGGAATAACGCTTACGTATTTGGAACGGTTCTACCCCGAAACGCTTACTTTCATTAACGATGTGGACGTTAGCTTAGACAGTCCCTTCTCAGAAGAACACAACACCAATCGTGGAGCTCCACTCTTTAACCAAGCTATCAAAGCATTGGATGTCTGTGATGAATACGGCATTGATCATACGGTCGTGATGTGTGGAATGAACTGGAATTTAAGTGATCGACATATTGATGAATTGATCCAGTTAGCACGCAAACATCATGCTTTCGTTAGGATTAATTACATCAAACCAACAGAACTAGGGCATACAGAGAAGATTCCTGATGCGGCGACATATTATCGCTCTGCTGATCGGCTTCTCTCACAGTGTCAACTGGTCGAAATGGGTGAACCATTGGTTTCGGTAGCTGCTGGCCTGCCCCACAAGGGTTGTCCGTGTGGCACGAAATCGTTTCGTATTCATTCAATCACTCCGGATGGTAAGGTCCCAGTTAGTCCATGCGTCTATGCACATGACTACAAGATCGGTGATTTATTAACAGATGACTTGGCTGATATCATCCAATCCATACCGTTTCAAATATTCCGATCTCGACACGAAAAGCCTCAGACTATCGATGGATGCTCTGGTTGCCAGCACATAGAGTCATGCCGAGGAGGATGTGCTTCACGTGCATACCTTACCGAAAAATTCAAAAGTGGTAAGATCGACCTTTCTGTTCGTGATCCGTATTGCATTTTAGATGCGGAACGTAGCAACTCAGAAAGACTGACCATCGGTAATATCGAGATGTTTCAACAGCCAGGCATCGTACTGGTACATCGAGACTACCTCTGTACTCTTATTGCCAAACCCAAGTAACGCTCTCGTGAACATATTCAGACTAAGCAACAAAACTGTTGCCTAGTCTGTTTTTTTTGTTTATAATAAAAAATATAAATAATACAATGAGAAAATATGGAAAATAATACCAGCCAGATTGACAAGTATGCCACACAGTTCATTGGTAAAGAAGTAGAGATAAAAATCGATAGACCTCTTCATTCAAAACACCCAAAACATGGCTTCGTCTATGAGGTAAACTATGGATTCGTGCCAGATACAAAAGCTCCAGACGGAGAAGAAATTGATGCATATCTTCTCGGGGTAGATATGCCCGTTGATACATACAAAGGAAAATGCATAGCCGTTATTCATCGTCTCAATGATACCGACGATAAGCTTATCATTGTCCCGACGTCATCCGAGGATATAAACGATGAAGAAATCAAAAAAGCTACCTACTTCCAAGAACAATTCTTTATCTCTGAAATTATTAGAAAAACGGTCGAGTAAAAACAAGAATTACTCGGCAATCATTTTGTGTGCTAGCTGCCGCATCTCTTACTAATATTTTTGTAAAAAAAATGAGGAGTGACCTTATGTCGACTCCTCTATAATAGAACATTGTTCATGTGATGAGAGGCGACTTTATGCCGATACCTCTACAAAATATTTCCCACGTAACGAGTAATGAGTAGGTGAGTTTCCTTGATCGACAAAGATCCGTCTATTACTGCCCAAGATGACTCCTTCGATAGACTAAGGAAAACTGCTCTCTGTTTCCGGAAAAAATCATCACTCATCAAGTCAAATTTGCTTTGCTCTAGCTTATTGGCTTTTCTTTTCGATGTCTCTTCAACCATCACATCAAGGAAGATTGTAAGCTGCGGACGGAGACCATTAATCGCAAGATTAATGACATCACAAAGAAACGATCGAGAAAAACCAAGTGACTCAAAATAGCTTATGAATGACCCGATGCCTCGATCACAAATCACGATTTCACCACACGAGACAGCTGGAGTTATCACTTGCGAAAAGAGTTGTGACTTACATGCTAGGAAAGAAAAAAGTTCGACTTCCATTGACTGGGATTCACTACTGGTAAGAAACTCTTTAATATCCCTCCCGAATTTCGTACTCTCAAGGTCTTTCACAACAACCGCCTTCTTCCCTTGTTGCCGAAAGTGATCTCTAAGCAATTCGCATTGAGTTGTTTTCCCAACCCCGTCAATACCTTCAATCTCAATAATCATGACTATCCTCCTATACAAAAGAACTTTGAAATTGCAGACTACTACAAGATATATAAATAGTCAATCTAGTATCACCATTCAGATATCCATCTAGAGTATATCGAAAAGAAGCCTTACATAGGTTTTATTCAATGCTGGGGTGCTAGGATTCGAACCTAGGATCATGGGACCAGAACCCATTGCCTTACCACTTGGCCACACCCCAATAAAAACTCATTGCCTATCATAGTGACAAAGAGGCAGAAATGAACAAAAA
>Ga0210035_1000470_pt1 | contig 29889 bp, 28 predicted proteins | sample CryGeymeta201507_FD_183975 | JGI IMG/M metagenome (GOLD analysis project Ga0210035, IMG submission 183975) | Groundwater microbial communities from Crystal Geyser aquifers in Utah, USA - Crystal Geyser metaG 2015-07 (SPAdes) (version 2) | ecosystem: Environmental > Aquatic > Deep subsurface >...
GCCTCTAGCACGTGCTGCCACGGGCGTACTGCAGATGGATTGCGAATCACCACATCATTGCCCGCATTAAACGCACGAACCATATCCGGAATCAGCCTGTCTGCTGACCAGTCGCCACCACCGATGACATTGCCAGCCCTGGCTGTTGCAATTGCAACATGCTTACCATTATCAAAAAAACTTTGCCGATAAGCTGAAACCACAAGTTCGGCACACCCTTTACTGTTCGAATAAGGGTCATAGCCCCCCATCGCTTCATCTTCACGATAACCGGCTTCCCGTTCCTTGTTTTCATAACACTTGTCACTGGTAATCACCAACACACTCTGTACAGAATCACTGCTGCGCACCGCTTCAAGCAAATTCACGGTTCCCATGACATTCACTTCGTACGTTTCTACCGGATGCTGGTATGAGTAGCGAACCAGAGCCTGAGCCGCCATATGTATGACCACTTCAGGTTTAGCTTCAAGCATGGCTTGAGACAGCTTTTCCCGATCACGAATGTCTCCAATCACAGAATGCATTCCAGCAGCAACACCAGCAACTTCAAAAAGTGACGGCTCAGTTTCCGGCTCAAGAGCATAGCCGGTCACATAAGCCCCAAGCTGCTTAAGCCACAGGCAAAGCCAACCGCCTTTAAAACCGGTGTGGCCGGTCACAAAAACCCGTCGGCCTTTCCAAAATGAAGGGTTCATTACCAAACCTTCCAGGGAGCCCTTCCTGTACCCCACAGCTCTTCGAGAAGCGTTTTATCACGCAGCGTATCCATCGGCTGCCAGAAACCATCGTGTTTGAATGCTGCCAGCTCTCCATCGGCAGCCAAAGTCTTTAAAGGGGCTAATTCCCAAGAGGTTGCATCTCCAGCAATGCGCTCGATCACCTTGGGGGAGAGTACAAAATAACCGCCGTTGATCCAGCCTCTATCGCCATGGGGTTTCTCTTCAAAATCGACAATTTTCTTCCCCTGCAAATCAAGGGAGCCGAAACGGCCCGGCGGCTGAACTGCCGTGACAGTAGCCAAACAACCCTGCTCTTTGTGAAAGTGTATCAAACTTGAAATATCCACGTCACTGACGCCATCACCATAGGTAAAACAGAACTCTTCATCGCCAATATAATCGGCCACACGTTTCAGTCGACCACCTGTCATTGAACTATCTCCAGTATCCACCAACGTCACCTTCCATGGCTCGGCCGTATTCTGGTGCACCTTCATTGAGTTATCATTCATATCAAAAGTAATATCTGATGTATGCAGGAAGTAGTTGGCGAAGTACTCCTTGATCATATAACCCTTATATCCTAGACAAATGATAAAGTCGTCAATTCCATGAGCGCTGTAGGTCTTCATTATGTGCCACAAAATCGGTTTGCCGCCAACTTCGATCATCGGCTTAGGTTTCAAATGTGTCTCTTCACTGATTCTCGTACCTAAGCCGCCAGCCAAAATTACTGCTTTCATCAATCTCCCCTAACAAATCGAAATACAAACACAAATTTTACTTGCGTACTCTGTCCAATACATTCCATGATACAATATCTAAAGACTGATGTGTTCTGGCAACATTTACTAATTATGGCAGAAACCTTCTTGGATTATAGCCAAAATCTCTTTTGGCATCATCATGACTAAAACAAAGGTCTCGGTTTGTTCTATCAATCATTTCCAGATTCAGAAATTTAAAAGATGGAGACATTCTCAACACAATCAAGCCGATCACAAAGATTATTCGTGGCACTGGTACCAGAAACACCTTGTTATATTGTGCTTCAGCAATACGCTTCAAAAATGATCGATAATTTAACGTTTCACCACCACTAAGGCTATAACTTTCACCGTAACTGGCGGTATTTAACAGTGCATCAATACAAGCCTGCGCTAAATCTTCTGCGTGCACAGGCTGACGCAACCCAATGGCCTTACCCATAACAGGAAAAAAATGCCACCGCCTCATACACTCAGAGATGAAGTGTACATTAGTATCCATCCCCGCCCCATAAATCATGGTTGGCCTGAATAAAGTCCAATGAATAGCCAATGACTCACACCGCTTTTGAAAATCCAACTCGGCCTGAGCCAAGCGTTGAATCACCTCTTTTTCTTGCAAGTCCGACGATCCCTGCTTTACGAACACACTTGTAGAACTGAATGCAATGATTCTGCGAACACCTTTCTGATGCAGGGTTTCCAGCAAAGGAGGCAACAAATCAAGTGGTCCGAGATGAATTAGCTGTGATACATTCGGTAAAAATTTTTTTGCCAAATTGACATTGGACAAATCCAGTTGTAACCAATGCACTTTCTCTTCATGCGCCTTCCGGCTCACAGGTACTACGGTTAAACCCTTCTGTTTAAAAAGAGGAAGTAGAAAAAAACCTATTTGATTACTCGCTCCTGTTACCAGAACCGATTGATTATCTTCAGGCACGGCGAATATGCGTGCGAAACAACCGCTTTCCAGTTAACACTAGGGATACAACGATAAATCTGAGCCAAACAGAGACAATAACGCCTGCCATTAGCAAGAAAGGATATTGATGACGGAAAAACTTACGGTAAAAACGAACCATGCCCTTATGTTTATGCCATTCTACCCGAATGGGCCGGGAATGACTGCAAGTTCCCTGCTTATGCGTAACCGACTCATGAGGAATAAATAATATCTTCCATCCTCGCCGTCGAAAACGCATGCACCAGTCCAAGTCTTCACAATGCAAGAAGTAATCTTCATCGAGTACACCGACATCTTCCAATGCTTCTCTCCGAACCAACATAAACGCACCTGAGATTGCTTCTGCTTCCTCAACATCATCTGGCAAAGGATTTTCATGTAGAAGAATACCTTTTTCTTTTAAAACGGGCATAAAAGTATCCAGCCCCAATACTCTTACAAAACTTCGAGCCGGTGTTGGAACCCTGCGTCGACAACCTGCCTGCTCTGTTCCATCAGGATTCAAAATCAAGCAACTTGCCATCCCAGCATCTGTTTTTTTTTCCAATTCTCTGATTATATTCTCAACTGTATGGGGTTTAACCATACAGTCTGGATTTAAAAACAACACAAATTTACCCTTGGCAAAAGAAAGGATCCTGTTAACACCAGCAGAAAAACCGAAATTTTTATTGTTTAGAATAATTTTAAGTCGATCATCTTGTATCTGTCTTTTTAAGAAACTCACACTACCATCGTTGCTACCGTTATCAGAAACTAATACCAGAAGTGATATCGATGAAGCCAGGCATGCTTTCACGCAATCAGTCAAAAGCACACCTCCATTAAAGTTTACAATAATGAAAGTACATTCAATCTTCTCCAAAATCATTCCCCTAATTATCCTAATTTACCAACCAAAGAAACATTCAGAATGTTCGAACACTATTAATCGTATACGTCAGTAGATTTTCTACAAAAGAACAACCTCGAAACCAACAACAAATGACGCAAATTTGACTGCGCATGAATTCCCAATGCCTTTAGTTTCATCAAACGCCCAATTGGAGTTTCATCCAACAACTTTGAATAAGCCTCAATTAATTCTAAATTCCTATTTCCCGGATCATGCCTTTTAATTCGATCTGCCAAAGCATGGGCCTGATGCACAGATTTTTCCAGATTAGATCGACCTTTCAACCATGAAGCCAACCAACTCACCTTAAATGGATTTAGAAAACTTCTGAAGTTTCTAGCACCCACTTCATTTGAAGCATGTTGGCGATATTTCACTAGTGGCTTATCAATATATTCTATTTTCCCAAAACTGGCTGCGCACAAAGCAAGCCACCAATCATGCATAACAGCTTCCTTTGGAACTGGTAAAGCAACATCAAGCAAAGCCTTATTGACAACAACTGTGCATCCAGTGACAAAGTTCTGGGCTAACAAAACTTTTAATGGATCAAAGTATTCGTGTTCTATTTGATTATATTCCATTAACGATGGTGATATCAGCTTGAGAGAATTATCTACTACTTCTAAGTCCGAATGAATCAGCAAAGGGCAGTTTGGATGATTCCGTTCAAAGGTTCGCATTAAATCAAGTTGGATGTTTTTCTTTCCTGGTAACCACTCGTCATCCTGATCTGCCAGCATAATGAAGGTTGCTCCACTTTCATAAGCACGCCCTAAAAGCAGGAAAAAGCTTTCTGCCGCCCCAAGGTTTCCGTTTCGATCCTCAACAAACTCAATATTCTGGTATTGGACACTAAGCATCTTTATCAATTCAGATGAAGCATCAAACGATCCATCATCACGAATCAACAACTGACAATTATTATCCGAGAAAACTTCCGTACTTCGAATCTGATCCAACAGAAATTTCTCACCATTAAAAGAAGCAAGAATAATTACAACTTCAGGAAACTCTTTCACATCACTACAAAAGAGACTAATCGACATGGTTCATCTACTCGCAACTGAAAACGCCACATTTTATGCTCATTCTTAGCAAGATTATCGGGAATGGTAAACAACTGTGCAGCATCCTTATCAAGGTGATTACACATGACTTGATGACCGTTCACACTTAAGGTTACTTCAACATTCGGAAGCACCGTGAGGGAAACGACTTTCGGAGATTTTGAATGATACCATGGTTGATTTATTTCGCAGGTATCGATGATCTTGTTTGTCCACAATTCCAAACCATACTTGTATTTGGCTTTGGTTCTAAAAATTTTACTTTCAGCATACACCCCCCATGTTAGCAATGAAAAAACAACATCTGAAGCAAAGTTCTTTTTATTTTCTGCCAAATCACAATAAAACATTCCTAGTAATCCTCTGACACGCCTTGAAAATGAGGCTCCCTGTTTTAATTGATGATTGACTTCACAATAGCGGTCATATGACATACCGTTTGTTTTCGTTTCAGGATAAACACGTGTTACAGAAAGGCATTTTTCCATGTGATGAAATTTTGCGCCACTTCTATAGAGACGAATCCATAAATTCCAGTCCATAATATAGTGCATAGTAACATCCAGACCTCCTACGCTTTCCAATGCTTTTCTCCGGACAAAACACGATGGCTGAGCAATGCAATCACGGACTGGCAAACAAGACGCATCGTTTTCAATTGCAGGAAAATACATTTTAAAATGACTACTTGCATCTACAAACATACTGTCACCATAAACAACATCCACTTCAGGATGCGAATCAAAGAAATCATTCACAAGCTCCAAAGTATTGGGAAAGTAGTAGTCGTCAGCACAAAGCCAAGCAACAATCTCTCCAGAAGTATTATCCCAACCCTCCTGAATTGCCGAACTTTGACCATCATCTTTTCCATGTCGGCTATAAGCAATAATTTCAGCATATTGATCCAATATCATCTGAACAGAATCATCAGGAGTTGCATCCATCACCGCCACTTCATAACTTACTGATTGGCACCTGACACTTTCCAAGGCTGTAGCTATGAACTGTTGCTGCCCATAAACAGGAATAGCTATTGATATCAATCAAACGCCTCCTTTTCAAACAAAAGACAAGCCTCGCAAAGATATTTTAAAAACATGTTAGAGCTAAATTCAACCATTACCATACAAATCTCTGGTATATACTTTTTCAGAAACATCAGACAATTCTTCATTCATTCTGTTAGCAACAATCACATCGGATTTAGATTTAAACAAAAGCAAGTCATTAACTACAGGCGAACGTGAAAATTCTGCTTCATTCAGCGTTGGTTCATATACGATCACATGAATTCCTTTTGCTTTAATTCGATTCATAATACTCTGAATACTTGATGATCTATAGTTATCCGATCCGGCCTTCATTATAAGTCGATAAACCCCTACCACTTTGGGATTCATACGAATAACTGAATCTGCTATAAAATCTTTACGCGTTGAATTTGACTCAACAATTGCATAAATAATATTCTGTGGAACATCTTTATAATTTGCCAGCAATTGTTTACTATCTTTAGGAAGACAGTATCCACCATATCCAAAAGATGGATTGTTATAATGGTTACCAATTCTAGGATCTAATCCCACACCATCAATAATCTGCCGAGTGTCCAGACCATGAGTAGCAGCATAGGTATCAAGTTCGTTAAAATAAGAAACCCTCATAGCCAAAAAAGTATTAGCAAAAAGCTTGATTGCCTCTGCTTCAGTTGAATTAGTGAACAATACAGGGATATCTTTCTTAATGGCTCCTTCTTTCAAAAGATCCGCAAACTTTTCCGCCTTCTTGGAGTTCTGTCCAATGATAATCCGCGAGGGATAAAGGTTATCATGTAAAGCACTACCCTCACGTAAGAACTCTGGAGAAAATATCAATCGATCACATGAAAATTTATTTCGAAGTGATGCCGTAAAGCCTACCGGAACAGTCGACTTAATCACTATCGAAGCGCTTGAGTTAAATTTCATAATATCATGAATAACTGACTCAACTGAATACGTATCAAAAAAGTTAGTTACAGGATTATAGTCTGTAGGAGTGGCAACAATAATGTAATCTGCATCTGAGTATGCATCCGCTCTATCCAGAGTAGCGCGAAAATCAAGCTGTTTATTTTTCAGAAAATATTCCATCTCCCGATCTTTTATCGGGAGCTCCTTACAATTAAGCATCGACACTTTCTCAGGCATGATGTCTAAAGTCACCACCTTATTATGCTGAGCTAGTAAAATCGCATTGGAAAGGCCAACATATCCTGAGCCTACAACTGTAATTTTCATCTCAAAGCCTTAGGATCACTCATCTGTACAGCAAGTAAAGTCCATAAAAAATTCAAAGCCATTACTCCATTTTCAAACACACCTATTTACCAACATTGGGGCTAATCAACACCTATCGCCCACAAAAAAAGAGCCAAAAATGCTAGGAGGCTGTCCGAGAATAGAATAATCTACTGCGGAAAAGCGGATATTGGCCAGTTTTCGCCTTGATTCTCGTTAAATAGACCCGTCATTCGCCTCGAATCAATGCTAAAAACCAACTCAATCCTGCTATTTCTCGCTACAGCTGCCTAAGTCCGACAGACTCCTAGGAGCCTGTCCGAGAATAGAAAAACCTACTGCGGAAAAACTGACTCAACCACGCTTTCCCTCGCGACGCTTCCTATTTTCGGACAGCCTCCTAGACTCAATCTAAATCATGTTCCTTCCTGAACCAAGAAACATACCGAGCCAAACCATCTTTCCAGGAAACTTCAGGCCGCCACCCCCAAGCCAAAGCCTCCCCAATATCAGCATGATAGTGAACTGGATCTCCAGGCCGCTGGGTTCCACAAAAGCTTGGCTGATCATTTCGGCCCATCAACCGAAATATATCAGTTAATACATTTCTAACCGAGACAGACTCTCCGAATCCCCCGTTAACAATCGGACATAACGATGAAGCGTAATTTCCCGCTTGAATCAAAAGTCGAGCAGCATCGTCAACATGTAACCAATCCCTCGTTTCTTCGCCAGTTCCAAAAAACAAAGACTCGTTCAAAGAAATTCGCTGACATGCATCCCACAGCAACTGCTTACGGAACTCTTCCCCATACACTGAAAACAAACGAACTACAGAAGCTTTCAAACCAAATAGGCGCGCATATTCAACCACCATTTCTTCGGCAATTTTCTTATGAACGCCATACGGCGAGGTAGGCTGTCCAGAGACCCCCTCTTTCATTGGAAATTGATTTACCACTCCGTATACAGCCGCACTTGAAGGGTAAACAAACGATGCATCGGGGCAGTCGTTTCTTAAAAACTCAAGCATTGCAGCAGTAGTTGTTACAGTACGAATAAAATCTGTGTGAGGTGATCTTACTGAGGCCCCGACATCGCCACTACCAGCGCAATGAACGACAAGTGCCGGTTTCACCGCTAATTCACGCAGGCTTTCTAAAGTTATATCCCTTTCATTCCAAACAGATACTCCCCACTTGTTCTGCTCACCAACGCCCCATCGTCCATGGCCTACGCCGACCACGTACCAATCGCATAAAGCCAGTGCTGAAGCAACTTGCCGGCCGATGGTTCCAAAAGCACCTGTAACAATTACAGTTTTCTTTTCAGACATTAGCAAATCACCTTTTCAGCAGCCCATCAACAGACTGCATTTCTATATGTAACCTCACCCAACACTCAAGCAATGTTAGCTTATATTGAAAAGGAAGATCAAAGCTAGACCATTTACTTTTCAAAAGCTCTGAATCCAACAATCCTTGGCGAAGCAGTGCTCCATCAGTGATCAAAGGGGAAAAACGCTTGATAATACCATTCATCCACTCACTAATCGGCGGAGTAAATCCCTGCTTCTTACGTGAAAGAACTTCTCTGGGAAGCGCATCGCTAAGCGCCTCAACCAACAGCCATTTATGAGGTTTCATCCAGTCCACCAATCCATCGTTACGCATCCCTGCAACTCGATTGATGAGCTCCACATCTAGCAATGGCAACCTTACCTCTACCGAGTGTGCCATGCCCATGCGGTCAACCAAAGCCAGACAGTTTGACCGTAACCATGTTCGATTTAACAATTCCGAAACCGCTTGATGAACCGGACGGGATAGATCCAAAGAAGCCTGATCAAGCCAGTAGCCAGCAATTAAACTTTCACGCATTTTAGAGGGCATAAGTGAGCGGGACCACCCATCGCCATTACATAAATCGGGGTGTACTCCAAAGAAATCAGGATATTGCGGCTTTTCCTTGAAAAACAATCGTTTCCACCATGGCTGCCTTGTCGTATTACCTGCCAGAATATTCTCATTCCTTACAACAGCTTCTCGCACCCACTCGTATCCCCAGAAAAACTCATCTCCGCCCATCCCCGAGAGAAGCACCGGATATCCAGCCTCCCTTGCTGCCTTGCATACCGAGTAATAACCAAAAGCAGCAATATCTCCAATAGGTGAATCCATTGCCGCCAATAAGGCTGGAAATCCTTCGATGACATCCGATGTTTCAATTTCAACTTCGGTAAATCCAATCCCCAACTCTTTTGCCAAAGTAGCAGCGAATGCTCGTTCATCAGTAGCCGGACGACCTTTATAGCCAATCGTAAAAGCATGCAGTTGCCCCGGATAATGGCGCGCGGTAAGCGCAGCAACCAGACTAGAGTCAATACCTCCTGAAAGAGCTATAGCAACAGGCACATCGGCACATCCCATCATGCGACAGGCATTGTCAAGAATTTCCTCAGTCACTATCACTGGCTGTGAAGGATCTGCATGTGCCAGAGTCATATCCCAAAAAGGTTTTGGATTGATCACGATTGATTCAGAATCAAGCTCAATATAATGACCTGCTGGCAGCACATCAACATTTCTTAGCGGCGTCAATGGTTCTGGAATATATTGAAAGCTCAAAAAGAGATTGAATGCCTCAGGAGTTAATTGTGGGCTTGCTATCGCCTCGGTCAAACTGCGCAATTCACTGGAAAACCATAACTGCCCACCTTCATCCTGATGCAGATATAAAGGTTTTTCTCCCATCCTGTCACGTGCAATCAACAGCTTCTTCGCTGCTCCATCCCATAATGCAAATGCAAACATACCCTGCAGCTTTTGTAAGCAATCAATCCCATACTCCTCATAAGCATGCAAAACAGTTTCAACATCACTATTAGAAGAGAAATGATGACCAAGAGATTCAAGCTCCTCTCGTAATTTATGGTGATTGTATATCTCCCCATTGCATACAATTGCTTTATCGCCTTCTTCATTGAAGATCGGCTGCTTGCCACCTGCAAGATCAATAATAGAAAGGCGGCGCATCGCCAGCATCACATGCTTTGTAGAAAAGAATCCTTCAGAGTCAGGTCCTCGATGTTCAAGTCTCTGATTCATATTCCTGACCACTGATGCATCAGTTTCGTTAATCGCGTAACGAGAAATCAAGCCGCTAATTCCGCACATTATTCGTTCACCCTTTACGTTTTTCTACATTGAGGATAGGTCATGGCCTCCTCAACTATTACCATAAAAGCTTTTGCTGATTCAATACGCCTTATATCATTTCGTTTCGCCGCCAACTTTTCTGCACCCATATCCGGGCCGCTTGTCAAATCAGGCCATAACACTTCAATGCATTCACTAAGATGTACTGGATCAGATGCTCTGAACAAATGTACATTTTCAACCCACTGCAGTTGTTCTTTGTGCACATCAATACTTGAAGCGATAATAGGGCGGCCTAAAGCTTTAGCATCTTCAATAACCGTGCTCCATCCCTCAAATTGGGAGGGCTGAACAACCGCTGCCGCAAAACGATATAACTGAATCTGTTCACTGCGTGGTATAATCCCGAGAAAAAACACCTGTTTAACTGAATGACGGGCCAACTTTTCACACAGTGAAGAAAAATACTCCGGATTTCTCGGATCCTCTTCTTTCCCGGTACAAACGACCGGAACATCAATTCCTTTTTCGTGCAATAGCCTCAATGACTCAAATAACGTATTATGATCCTTATGCATCCAAAACTGATTCGCCACATATAAAAACTTAGCGGGCAAACTGTATTTCTCCAGAACAGAATGATAGCTCTCGGAATCGTCTACTTTAACACTGCTGCAGAATGACCAGACACGAGGTTCCACGCTTACATTGGGATAAAATCGTCTGAAGTCTTTTAAAGCAGACTGACTGGATAACAACAGAATTCCTTCAGCCTGAGCAATTCTCTCATATCGATGATTTCTTCGTTCCAGATCTGAAGCACTAAATAACTCTGGAAGATAATGATGCTGAAAGTCAGGAATCCAATAAAGGTTTCTACGCCTCGGTTGCGATATGTCGAAAACCGGGAAATAAACCCCTTTCCTTGCAGAAAACGACAAGTAACGAAGGCATGGAAATCGCATACCAATTCGGCGATAGAAGCCACGCATGATCACCACCATTTCATTGAGAAGATCAAGCCCATCTCCATTATTCTGGACAATCGGATAACTCAACAACCGCCTGGCAGTCGGCGAGTTAGGAGACGAAAGAAAAAGAAGCTCAACTTTTGGCTGGGATGTTTCTGGTAATAATGAAAGGGTGGATAATAAATTCTCTATATAGACCGAACCACCCAGCCAGTTAGCATCCTCCATAAATTCAACAATAAGACTCGCTGCTTTCACAGTATCACGGATCGAATCAGATGTATTCAAACCAAACGACCTGTTAAAACCCTAGAAACATCATTTCCAGTAATGCTAATCAATACCTGTGCCATACTCAAAGTCAGAAGGAAAGTTTCAAGCAGACCTCCTGGCACGTGAAGAAAAAGAAGGGGGAGGGTCACTTTGTCAACTCAACATATGTATTCAGACCAATTTGGGTAAAGCGCGTATCTAGACCACACAAGTCAGAATGTTTGGATTTCCCATACTCAACGAACTCAATTTCTTTAAACCCTATGTGTCTAGCCACAAGGCATAGCTCTTCTTTTGAATAGAAATGAATATGATCCCAAAATGCATATGCCTCAAATTCGCCTTGCCTCACCCTAAGCTCTGACGCTGGCAAATAATGTCTGTTTAAGACGCCTTCCAACCCCGGGAAACTTAAGCGCAACACCCCGCCAATTGCCAAAGTCCGGTAAATTTCACTTATAAGAAAAATTGATTCTGCTTGATTCAAGTGTTCAAGCATATCCTCTGAGAAACCAAACTGTGTCGTGTTATCTGGGAATGGATGCTTTTCAAGTAAATTAATAAGCTTGTAATTAGGCGCATCATTTGGAAATAAATCGACGTTTAACCACCCCTCTTTAAGGTTCCCCCCGCAGCCATAATTTATTTTTTTTAATTCCTGCCCACTTAACAGTACATCTGCACACGCTGTATCAGACACTCTATACTTAGACTTCTTTTTTAGCCAAACGCCCTGCTCACTTGAATATTCATAGCAATTATAGATTTCAATTTTACGTTCCCAATGTGGTTCCTGAAGCAATCGATTCACCATCCCTCGCTGAGACAGCAGGTCAGCCTCGAGAGCTATATCTTGCAACACATTCGGTCGAATAACTCTCTTTAACCGATTAATTATTCTAGTAATCATAAATCACTCTCTAAATATAGTATGCTGAATTTCAATATATTTGGTTGGTCCGTGCATTTTGTGCAATATCACAAAATACCCGCGCCGACTCTAAAATTCTTGTTTTCAACTCTACTCGTGCAATCTCCTCTGCTAAGGGGTCAGTGCCTGATTGCATATCAGACCATCTGTCCAACAACATTAATGCAAGTTGTTCATCCGACTCTGGCGAAAAGAAAAAACAGGTATTCGGCGCTTGCTCGCGGTGTACTGAAATATCGGATAGAAAAATGGGGCGGCCAGTCGCACGAACATCCTCTACTACCGTACTCCAACCTTCAAACAACGAGGGCTGAACCACGGCTGTTGCGTGGCGTAATACATTCACCTGATCGTTTCGATCAATCAAACCCAATAAATAAACTTGATCGGTCATCTCACTATCCTCGATAAACTTTATCAGAGATGCAAAATGTATTTCATTACGATGGTCAGACTGAGCACCAGTACAAACCAGAGGGACGATCATGCCATATTCCCGGCGCAATCGAGCCAGAGCTTTCAAAACTGTGATGTGGTTTTTATGCACCCAGCACTGATTCGGCAGATAGAGATATTTTTCAGGTAGATTATACTGCTCAAGTGATCTGTGAGATGCAGGCTTGGTGGTATCCAGCTGCGAACAAAAATGCCAAACACGAGGTGTTGCCCTGTGACCGGGATAAAAACGACAAAAATCTTCTGCAGCTACTTCGCTACTCAAAATCACCACGCCCGGTTGCTCCGCAATCGCTCCTATGGACTTGTCCCGAGCAGCTATTTCGGTGGATGAGAAAAGGTGAGGTAGATAACGATGTTGAAAGTCTGGAATCCAGCGTATCGTAACCGCTCTAGGAATTTGGGTACCAAATCCTGGATAGACCACATCAACTGGTGCTTCTGCCTTCGCAGGCAAGCCAATGCGCCCTAAAAATCGCCCCAACTTGGTATCTACTACTGTTGAGTTAAAAATCTGTAAATGACCCCATTCAGCAAGAAAGCGCGATACAACGTCAGGGGCACCAAGCAAGCGCACCTGCGGCTGCTCAGACTCAGGCAAACGAGCAAGACATATCGCTAGATTTCTTAGGTAGAGCGTTCCACCCATCCAGGCTGGATCATCAATCAACTCGATGCCAATCGTAAGTTGCCTCAATGGCTTGCTCATGTTTCGACCTTTTTCAGCAAATCTTTCCATGCATGTGAATTAGTGAACTTACGTAGTGGATTCCATGCAGACCAAAAAAAACGCTTTAATTTTGTAGCTTCGGGCTTATCGGAGAATTCGAGCGTTTCCAATGCGTACCATTCGTTCACTCTTAGGCTGCGCAATATCCCCTGAGTGAGCAGTTCATCAACAACCAGCCCCTGTTGTTCAATAGTTACACGATTAAGAGGTCCGGGAGAAGCCACAAGATAAAGTGGCATACGAATCAAGCCTGGAAATTTTTGTGGATTACAAAGCACGCTGATACCATCTTCTCTGATGGCACGAGCAAATAGAGCAAATGTTCTTCGCTGCCCTTGAATAAGAGAGAATATACGCCTTGGTAAACACCTCAACCAATACAGTGGTATAAATAAAGGTCGGAGAGGCGTGCGCAACGTAAGGTCAACAAGTACTCGTCGCATCAAACTGAGCTGTATATTTACACGATACTGCTCTGGAGCGTGGAGGCCAACAAAACGCCAGTGATCAACAATATTACTCATCGAACGTCGGGAAAAAAGTTCGCGCCAAATGGTACTAAATCCGGATATTCCGTTACTCGGTATAATTCCAGTTTCTTCAATGTGTGCAAGTATACGCGTTTCGTAACAAATGCCCATTCGGAAACCATGTTCTTTAAGGCGATAAAAAAACTCGTAATCTGCCAGGTAGTGGGGAAACATATTTGCATCCACATTTCCTGCAGTGCGAATCATTCGTAATGGAACTAAGCTTCCTCGCCCAGGCAGTACATCCACATCATCGCAAAAACTTTCATCGACATCGATGTCATTCTTTACCGGAAATGAATAACTTGCCCAATCAATATATTCCCCCGCATCCAACACTTGGCTTGCATCACGACTATCAACTACCAATGCACCAACCGCAGCATCATAAGTTTGGGAGGCTAGAATCAATGTCTCCACATAGTCCTCAGGTATCTGCGTGTCGTTGTTAATCATCAAAACGCAATCTTCTTCATCTTGGCTTTCAATCATAACATGATCAATTCCCATCGCCATGGAACCAGCCCACCACAACTCTGTTTCAGCCTCCAGCACTAGCACATCTGGATGTTTGGCGTGAATAGTCTCTACAGTGTTATCCGTGGAACCGCCATCCGCCACGATGATTCTGATAGATTTGTAACTCTGATCTTTTAGATTTTGTATACACTCAAGCGTAAAACAAAGGCGATTAAAGACAGGTATGATTGCAAACACAGTTGCTTCGCTAGGCTCGTGCAACTCTTCCCTTTCCGATAGTGCTGGAAGCTTCCGAGTAGAAATAAAACGGCGATTACGCACAACAAAAGATGCCTCATCTAAAGAATCCCCTTCCCCAGCATTTCGTTGTATTTCAACCGCAAAAACCTGACCCATCGGGATATGAGAAACATCCAGCGATGCGCGATTCCAGCCACCTTGACTAACTGGAAAATCACCACAGACATCACCATTCAGCAGCACAGCCAATGAACCAACTTTGGAAGCACTTGCAGTAGGAAGTCCCAGATCAAAGATAATTGTATCCTGTTCCGCTGAGCGGCTCAGAAACCAGCGCCCCCGTTGGTATGCTATCCGAGCCTGGTGAAATGGCTTGGGTGCACGCCAACCGTTGAGCAACTCAAATTTCGAACCCTTAGTTCCAGGAAAGGGTAAATCAACATAATGTGACGGCATCAATGATGCCAGCTTTGCTACGGCAACGGCCGCAGAGCTCATCCACGACACATACTTATCGGCGGCCAACACATTATTTACTTGCAGCCTGTCGGGCTCCGGCCAACAACTTTTAAGGCGCACCCGCATAGCCAATGAGCCGTTGCGTTTAGACAACATGGCCTCATCTTTATTCCAGTCCCAGCGTGTCAGCTCCGTCAACGTTGCAAAAGTGTTATAAAGTGTATGTGTATACAACTCCACTTCCAATAAATTCGGGTGTAAATGCAGTGTTGAAACAAAATCAGTGAATTTTGGGATTCCTTCGTTTACACCAAGTAACACTGTAGGATCGCTATCAAAAACTTTTAACTCTGCCTCATCATCAGAGTCGTTAGGCCGGAATGAATCACACGTGGTAATCAATACCCCGCCTGGACGCAATACACGCAATGCTTCGGAAATTGCAGCCGGGATATCGCGCATATGATGTAACGCTGCATTGCAAAAAACAGCATCAAAACTAGCCTTCTTAAAGGGAAGGCAGTGAGAAAACCCACCAATCCAACGGATTTTCGGAAAATTAAGCTGACCTGATTCGGCCAACACTGGCGAAAACTCCAATGCTGTTACATCAGCCCCCAACATTGATAGGCGATGGCTGTCAAACCCTAGACCAGCACCCATATCCAAAACTTTGCACCCTTGTAAATCCAAATCACGCGTCAGGTGCGTTACTTCCTGCCATTCGCCATAGCGATTCAACAAGAATGGGGACTGCGCATTAGGATTGCTTTTAATAAACTCAGACTTGTTTTCCGATTGATCATAGGACGATAACAATCTCTCCCAATCCTCCACCACTTCAGGGTTAACACCGAACTTGCCTCTGTTAACAACATTCGCAGCAATTTCAATCAAACCGGGAATATCTTCCCCTTCATACTGACCGAAGAATGGTACCCCCCAAACCCGTTGATATGTCAATGCACATTCGGAACATTGAAACGCTGACTCATCACCTTTAGAACGAGTGACATTCTCACCGCCGCAAGCTACGCAACGTATATCACGCATATCGAAGTCATGCATTAACATTGCCTCCCGACGAATCTATAATTCGCCCTTGCTTATCAATGATTAAAAAGTTTATCACCCCTTCCCAGTGATAAGAGGTAAAAAACAGATCACGATTGTGTTCAAAGAAATCCTGAAATGCGTTTGAGAATTCACTCTGTAGCGCATCAAAAAACTGATTTCCCAGATCACGCCTTTCCCATTCATTCCATTCAACTAACACCAGTGTTTTATCTAACACCATACCATGCCAGCGATGATGATTTGGCAATCGTGTAAAATTGAACATTACATCCGACAGCCGTGTTGGCACCTCAATATAACCACGCAGCCCAACACGCATCAATTCACGCATGGCCTGACCGGGATTATCCAGATGCTCAAGCACATGAGAACAAAAAACAAAATCGTAAGTTTGATCATCAAAATGTAAATATTCAAGATCAACTTCAAAAAATGGCCGTTCGTCACGCACCATATTCTCAACACGGTGAGTAGTTTGATCTGGAAATTTATCCGCCAGATGATTTGCTCGCTTGAATGGCCAACCGCCCGAACCGATATCCAGCACCAGTTCGTTAGCAGCGATATCCCACTCCATGACCTCGTTTTGAAATGTCCATGTACTCATAACAGGAGCATCACGTTTATTCATCGAAGGAATAAGTGGCCAAGCCTCAGGCGGAAATTGTTCAATTAATAAAGAACGAGCCAAATCAATAGATGTGGAGAGCGGTTGGCCATTCAGCAAAGCAGCCAAACTTTCCGCAACCAATTCTGGTTTCATTGCTACACTTCTTGAAACAACCAACTGATTCCACAATGGTAACAAACCAGAAAGTGTTTGATCTGGTATTGCACTATGATCAAGGCTACGTTTAGCAAGACTTCGCATCAAACGTGCAACACAGGAGATTTGAATCCGCTCAAAAAATGCCAATAGCTTATCAAACATAGCTGCCAGCCCCTACGAAAACTACAGAGATGCAGGCAATAAACTCGCGAGTTTCCGGCAGGCGAGTAACTTTGGCATCCCACTCGGATAGCAGGGCTGCAAAGCTTTGCTCATTCCAAAACCAGTAATGACCGAAAAACTGATCGACATCACCATCCGGAACCACGATAGCAACCATCCCGCCCGCTCTACAAATTCTCACCAGTTCTGATGCCACCAGCCTAGGGTGCTCCAAATGCTCAAGAACGTCCGTGCATAACACCACATCAAACGAGTCGGACTCGTAGGGCAGTGTCTGTTCAATAACGAACTGAATAAATTCGCCATCAGGCATAGCATTTCGTGCGCCTTCAACTGCTTTGGCTGAGAAGTCCAGTCCACAGACCCCAACCGATGGTCGCCGTTTTTGAATTTCGCCTAGTAGGTCGCCTATACCGCACCCAATATCTACCACCTGCGCATTCGGCTGTATAAAGGCTTCGATATGATCAATAATCTCAATCGTCAACTTATCCCGAACATGATCAGCCTCGCTACGAAAACTTTCTAAATTTGTAGCATCGCCCCACAGCTCGTCATAACCCTGTGCCGAGTTATCCTCGGTGATCCAGCCAACACCAAGAGCAGCGCTTCGCGACTGATCAGGCAACAGTACTGTACGATAGCGATTCTTGGGAACAAGTAAAAATTTATCTGCTTGACCATAAATGTATGTACCCTTAGGAACATAGTCATATTGACCTTGAGGAATGTGATCCCATCCTTCAGATGAATAGGGGGCAGACCCTTGCTTTTTACTAACCGATTCGTCCCATAGTTTATCAGCAACTATTCTTAACAAGTGAGAAAGGTGCTGTCTTATGCGATGGATAATATTCGAGAATATCACTGAGGTTTCTCACATAAATATGAAAATCCAACAGCATATTGAGGATCATGATTCTTCAATGCACATGTAAGGAAAGGTAACGCCAAGCACCTAAGCAATAATCGTGAAAAAGAACCAAGGCTTGAACCCATTTCCTTCTTTTCATGAAGAAACTCTGCAAATAGAAGCCACCGCCCTCCAAGAGGTTGCCTAACAATTATATCGAATGGCTCCAAAAGCTTATCAAGCGCCGAAGATGAAAAACGAAAGTAGTCATCTGGTGCTGCATGGTAATAATACATAAATGGCACAATTAAAAGTAGTCTTCCACCTGGCTTTAGTACTCGGTACTGCTCCCGAAAAGAGGCTTCAAAATCAAACAAGTGCTCTAAAGCAAACACTGAAACCAATGCATCTACAGAATTTCCTTCCAAATCAAGGCTTGTCATATCCAATATCAAATCGCTGCCGGGGAACAGGTTGCTTGTGATATACTGCTGATCAGGTTGAACATACGCCTTGTAATAATCCCCACCAGCTCCCAGTTCAATAATTTCCCCTGTTCCTTCAAGAGCTGGTAATAATGATCGCATAGCCTGATCAGTCATTGCCCGTGCAGGGGTTCTGCCATCTCGAATAAACTCCCAAATAAATCCGAGATTCAACTTTGGAGGCCGAATACCTCTGATATTTTCACGAGGGACAGTAAATATATTTTTTACATCTTGGCAGTTGGCCTGGACATCATTCATATTAGTCAACTCTCGAAACTGAAAAAATCATGCCCGAATCATCGATTTCAATGGGTGTTAATGAGAATGTGCTATCAAGATACATGACTGCATTATTATCTGCATAAAGGAATATATCATTGGGGTGTGTAACGATAAATCGGGCTGCACTAAACCAGTAGAATAGATGTACCCCCACTTCTTTCCTCGTGATACCAACGTTAAGTGTATAAGCTCCTGGTCGAAAGTTAGGGTTCTGAACCTGAACCTTAAGCTGATAACGTCCTGGTGGTACGGTTTTCAAATGAAGGCCTTGTTCATAACTATCTATTGTTGCAATAAACCTGTAATGCACCGCATCAATAGTGAATCGGAGAAGTAAGTTTTCCTGAGGCTGCAATACTTCAATATCAGCAGAAATTAGAAAGGATTCACCAAATTTGAATTCACCTGTTTGAACAGCACTGTTCTCACTATGAATACTAACGCTGTTGCAAACCACATCCCCAGTGCCACCTTTTGAATGACCGTATTCGGCTTTTGTGTCACCATCTTTAGAAGATCCTTCGTGCTCTGCGACGGCTTTGTCGAATTGTGCATTTGATGTGACGGAATTCCGTGAGTTCTGATCATCATATGCACGAATAACATCCTCTGCTGAACCATCGACAAGTGCTCTTCCTCGATCCATAAACAAGCCTCGATCACAAACAGACCAGATAGCTCCGGGAGAGTGTGAAACGAGAATAATTGCTGTTCCCTGTCGTTTTAACTTAAGAATATGTTCAAAACACTTCTTTTGGAAATTAAGATCCCCAACTGCCAGTACCTCATCCATCAGTAATACATCTGGACTGCTTAATGCTGCGATGGCAAAACCGAGTCGGACATACATTCCACTAGAGTAATTTTTTACAGGCAGGTCAATAAAGTGCCCGAGTTCCGAAAAAGCAATAATTTCATCCATCAAGCCATCGATTTCCTTGGTTGTAAGACCAAGTAATGTACCGTTAACATAAACATTTTCGCGACCAGAGAGCATAGGAGCAAAACCCGCCCCAGCAGCAATCATCGCGCCTACCCGGCCTTTCATTTGAATTCGCCCTGCATCTGGGGCGTACACGCCATTAAGCATGCGTAGCAATGTTGTTTTACCACAGCCGTTGACCCCCATGATGCCGAGTGCTTCTCCGCCTCGAACCTCAAAACTGACATCATTTACAGCCCAGAATTCTCCTTCACGCAACACACTGCTGGTACTAAGGCGACCTGCAAGTTTACGGGCAACATCTCGCAAGCCAAATTTCATAGATTGACGCAAAGTAAGACCGAACTTTTTTGAAATTCCCTCGGCACGGATGGCCCATTCATTATCACTCATAGTCGCTCCGCCACTTTATCTTTGATTAAGTAAAATGCGTGAATACCCAGGCTCATTACTACAACTGAAAAAAGGATAGCCAGTGAGTATCCTATTGGATTTGGCATTTCACCTAACATAAATAGGCTACGCGGGACATCAACCAGATAGGTAAGTGGATTCCACTGAACTACTAGTTTGAGTAATGGTTCTGAAAATTGTGCTGTATAAATCACGGGAGTCACATACATCAGAAGGTTGATCACGGTGGTAAACATACCTGTCATATCTCGTGCAACAGCACCAACCACCGATAAAATAAGTCCAATTCCTACACCTAACATGATAATCGGAAGAATCATCAAAGGATACAGAAGTGCCCATGGTGATGGTGGCAAACTAAGAACTAATAGAAGCACCAATAGAACTACTAAATTAACAATAAGATTATAACAAACTGAAGCCAAACCTGTCACAGCCAGCCCTATTTTTGGAATATTAGTTCGCATAATCAGGTCGCTATTAGTTATCAACCCATTTGCAACGGTTGTAAGTACATTTATAAGTAACCCCCAAATAGTTGTTCCTATGTAAACATAGATAGGGTATGGAATTTCAGTTTTCCCGGGATTTAAGATACCTGTTGACTGCATGAATACAAAACTGGCTATTCCTATCAAGGGCATCAGAACAATCCAAAGATAGCCAAGTAATTTTTGTCTGAATCCAGACACAAAATCGCGCACAAAAAGGTGCCAAAGTACGTGTCGCGACCAGTAAATCTCTAGGTATGCCAGTCTTATTGAATTAATCGGCCCCAAGACTTCGTCTGATGCTTCATAAGTGCGAATGTTCTTTACAGATTGTTTTTCCGATACATTGTCTTGCAGCATCAGTCTTGACCTTCAGCCAAAGGCTTAACACCCACAAAGGAATATAGGCGTCCCGGCGTTTGATCTCGATAATTTAATGCAGAAACCAATATTTTCATCAAGGCTCTACCAAATACGTGGTCTTGGCTAAAGAGAAAGTTTGACATTGATTTCCCAATCAACCCTGCTGTGGGGCCAGTACAGTATGTGAAATGCTGTTCAGTGGTCATCGGAAAGTAGTTGATTGGTGAATCAAGCGGCGCTAAAGCTTTATGCACATGCAAACCTGCCAGTTGCATGGCTGACAAATATTCATCAAGCAGAAATGCATTTTCACCGCCATAAAATTTATGCAGTGGGTGAGAATCAAGGAAAGCCTGCATATCTTCCCGCTTACTGATGACATGCTCACGGGAGGCCACCATCACGCCACCAGGCTTGATCACCCGAAATATTTCACGACAGGTTTGCTGCAAATCACGGGCGTGATGAAGCACTTGGCGGCAATTAACAACATCAAAGCTATTATCATGAAATGGTAATTTTTCGGAATATTCGCTAACCACTGTGATTGGCAGGTCACTTTGTTCAGCCAGCGAGCGGATAGCTCCAGCCCCCACCAACTCACTGGGGTCGGGTTCCAATGCTGTCACCAGCCAACCATCACGGGCCATCGCGTAGCTACTTATACCTCTCCCTGCGCCAAGATCCAGCGCCTTACCTTGCGGAGGCGGTAGCAAGGCAGCGATCGCTTTCCACTCGGCACTTTGCCAGAACCGCTCAGCGGCCTCATTTAGTGGGTCGTCAAAGTAACAGGCACGCACCAGTTCTTGTTGGTCAGGCTGATCACGCAACCACTGCACTGCTTGTTCCCAGCTCATTTGATTCAAAGACCCAGCCTCTACCGCTTGAAAAGCATTAGTCATGCAGGGAATCCAAAGTGCGCATGGATACAGTATCACCACTCACAACATCAACGACAGGTAAATCCAATATCTCCAAACAACGCCTATCCCCACCTAGGAAGTTCAGCTTTCCATTTGCATCCCTGGAATCACGGAATCGAGATTCGACATATGCATCAGTAGAAGACAACGGATTAAGTCGACCAAGTCTATCATTTCTGACAAAAAATAAATTATTCCCTACTGTGTTTGAGCCAAGCAAACTATATCCTTTACGTGCTCCCAAATGTTCGAAAGCGGAAATTGAAGCACCCCAGAATAAATTAGAGTAATGAGCTTTTTCGCGCTGAAAAGAAGGGTCATACGGTACCGATATTGAATGCTGTGAACCAAACACACTGTTCCATTCAACAACAACAATAATAGGGTTAACTACCTCAATACGCTCCCAAACCCAATAATCATTCCCATCAATATCAACACTCAATATACCAATCTGACCACTGAAGCCAGAGTCACCTATCAATTGGTTAATGTTATCCCTATCGATCCAAGCATTAACCGCCGTCAGGTCATGGCGCCAATAAATATCCTGATTACGAACAGAGTCCATATACTGCTTATCTCCATCAATAATCATTCCTCGCCAATGATCATTCATCAACAAAAAACGAGTATTTGACTCTACGTAATTTTGTACTCCAAACTCCACAAATGTAGTCTCATCTCTCATTATTCCAGCTTCATGAATCAGATATTGAAGAATTCCATCCTCTCCAAATTGAGAGAACACTTTAAACTCAGCATCCTGAAGTCTGGTAAGAGGTGCACGACGGCTATTTTCTACAGCTAATGCTCGTCCCTGAAGAATCATAAGATCATCCATCTGTTGCCTATGAGCAGACATCGCTCGCTGTACTACACCTTCAATATGTTGAGAAACAGGGACAGCAATTTTCCGGGCTATATCATTCAAGAAAGACACATTTTCACCTTCGATTTAGTTATTTTATGAAACTATGAGACTCGTAATGGAGTAATCACTGGAGTCACCTGATTTCGGTATAACATCCCAGGGGGTATATCACGTGTAACTATAGAACCGGCAGCAACTATACTGCCTTTACCAATTCTTACACCTCGTAATATTGTTACTCCAAAACTAATCCATACATCATCTTCAATCACTACTGGGGAAGAAGACACTCCCGGAAGATCGGAGGCAAGTTCAGGATGGCCTTTTTCAACAATATGCCGAAAATGAGCATGTCTCTCTCCCGAATCAACAGAATGAGCAGTTCCATCCTGAATGTTTACATCGTGGGCTATTAAAACCCTGTCACCAATTTCTATTGATTCCATCGACCATATTTCAGTTCGAACTCCCACATAACACCAGTCCCCGATAGAAATTTTACCTCCATGGCCGTAAGTTAATAATCTTCCTCGAATGTGTGATTGTTTGCCAATTGAAATATCTTCTGGGCTTCCAGAGAAATTATTGATTTCTGACTCTGATAATAAAGATGACCCATCTCCCAACAGGCAAAGATTTGCTCCAACTTCACGCTGACGCTCTCTTTCTATTTTTCTAAACAGCCAAGAAATCGCTCTTCGACTTAATCGATCAAAAAATTGCATTTCTAAGCCTCTTCAGAATCCTTTTTGCTAATGCAATGAGACTAAGCTTAATGTCAGCTCGATCAAAGTCTGATTGATTACCCATCAATCTGGAACGAAAAAAAGTTTCCAGATGCAATAAATGTTCTGCCTTATAGCATATTTCATCTGGAAATGACCATATGTTTGGAAGCCTATTCTCCAAATAGTCCGAAGAATCGCCTTGCAACAAAAAATCGCCACTTCCGCAATGGATACCCGATCCATCAAAGCCACCATTCCAAACAAGACTATGAACTGGATAAACCACCAATCCCTTTTGACGTGACACTGCATACCACCATAAAATACCCCAGGAGTCATTGCGACCCGCCATGCGGTCTTCAAGCATTGCATAGAATGAACACGTTCCATTCAAATCAAACAATCGACTCCAATCATCGTCAAATTTTGCAGCTTCTAAATTGGCCGGGGTCCATTCAAAAAATTCCCAGGATCGCTGCCAAGTACCCCACCCCCAAGTGGTTGTAACTGGCAAAAAAAACGCATCAGTTTTAATGCCTAAAGGCGAACTGAGCGTATAACCTCCAACTTGCATGACTTTATCTTCATGTTCATATCTATCCAGCGACCGGATCATGAAATGTAAAAAGTCTGGACTTACAACCAAATCATCCTCAACAACCACAACCCGACCATATTGCTTACAAAGTTCGGTGACCCCCGAAGCGATTGACCTAGCCAGGCCTAAATTTTCAGGCTGCTCAATAATTTGAGCGTTATGTTCCTTTGCCCAAAGTCGCAAAACTTTTCTGGTTTCTTCAACAGCCGTTCTGTCATTATCCGTCTTCGGGCCATCAGCATACAAATAAAATTCGCATTCTTCGAAATTCCTACAGCTTGATAATGCAGCCAAAGCACGGAATGTATGCTCAGGTCGATTATATGCAAAAAAAGCAACTGGCGTTTTATTCATGTTGACTTACGAAATGCTTGATACAGGCATAAAAATTAAGACCAGCCAAGAAGACTGAATATAGATTAATTGCATCACTTCTCCAAATACCACTTCACAGTTTTTCTAATCCCTGTTTCGAACGTTTCATCCGGCTGCCAACTGAGATCATCATTCATCCTTGTTACATCAATCGCATAACGCCAGTCATGACCATGGCGATCTGTCACAATCGTGATAAGCTTCTCATGCGGTTGCATTATCTGGCTTATGCTCATCCATCAGCTGGCAAATCAAACGGCAAATATCAATATTGTACACCTCGCCAATCGCAGCACGGCGCACCACTGCATCAATGCCTGAGCAAGTGATCTCTCACATACAGCCAGTCACGGATATATAAGTCATCGCCATACACCGGTATAGCTTTCTGCTCCACACAGGAACGAATCACCGTCGGAATAAATTTCTCTCCATGCTGATAAGGACCATAGTTGTTCGAGCAATTCGTTGTTGTCACTGGTAAGTCATAGGTGTGAAAATAGGCTCTGACCAAATGATCTGATCCGGCCTTGGAAGCTGAATAGGGGGAATTAGGAGCATACGGCGTCGTTTCACTGAATGCCGGATCTGTTACTTCCAGCGTGCCATACACCTCATCAGTCGAAATATGATGAGAACGACACTGGGCTTGACCCCACCCCTTCTCGCCTTGCACAAAAGTATGCCGCGACTCATCAGGTAACCCTTCCAGATTATCCAGTGAACCTGCGTAGGTCAGTTCATCCAGATTTACAATACGAACCTGCTCATCCGTTTCCAGCATATAACGCACATAAATGCAGCCGATAAAACCAGCCCCACCTGTCACCATCATATTCTTGGGCGTATATTCAGCCATGGTTCAACTCCCTCCACCGCTTCCGCCAACGTTTCACGCCACGGTTTAATTTAAAGGCTGTAGACTGACTCCACATGTCCGCATTGCAATTCGGAATTTACAGAACAACCATCGGAGAGTCTTAAAACCAATCGCCATCAACTGAATCAACTTCAATGAGCGCCCTTGCGAGGGTGCTTCAAATAACACAATCAATCAAAAAACCACGCCTCGCCACCGTTGCACTCAAAAGCAGAAACACAGCTTCCTGATGAAGATAAATATTGCGACAACCCCCATATGAGGGATGTACAAGGTTCGTGCTTGAATAGATTCCGCCGCCAGTCATCGGATAAATTTAGCACATCAATTAAATAGAGGTTCGGAATCAAATGCCCGACATCGCACCCTAAAATAATACCTTTATGTTTATGGATACGTTATTCTACAAGCCAATTTAAAGGGGATATCATTTACGCTATGATTATATTTCATCCAAACATTCGCCCAATAATGTGGTCATATATTTCCATCTTCTGCCTGACTGCCTTGGCCTTGGAGGGATGCGACTCAGTTCAACCAACCCCTGTCCAGCACACTGAGTCAACTTCAGATCGTGCTGCATTCATAAACAACGCAACTGACGCTGTTGGTGTTGCCGAGGGTGAGCAAAAAGTTTCCCCGTTTGGCAAACCCGCGCACTAAGTTATAGAAGGATTGTTCGCCATGGACTTTAACTTTTCGGAATCCGTCTTTCGCGAATACGACATTCGCGGTAAAGCTGGCAGCGAAATCACACCTGAATTCGCTGCTCAATTAGGCAAAGCTTTTTGTTCCCTGCTACTGGCAACCAATCCTGATGCCAGAGAGCACCCGATCATCATCGGACGGGATGTTCGCTTATCCAGCCCTCAGTTGAGCGAAGTCATCATACACAGCGTCACAGCGTCTGGTTTTGATGTGATCGATATCGGCATGGTTCCCACACCCCTGGCATATTTTTCCGTATTTCACATGCAAGCCGCCGGCTGCATCATGGTCACGGCCAGCCACAATCCCGGCGCAGATAACGGTTTCAAAATAATGAAGGGCCGGGACAGCCTGCATGGTGATGACATTCAGGAAATCCGTCGACGCATGCAAATGCAGCATGTTTCCGCGCCGCAGCAAGGCTCAGTCACCAGCATAGATATCATGCAAGACTATCTGGATTTTCTGTGTGCGCAGGCAGCGCCGGTCAAACCAGCTAAAATCGTGGTCGATGCGGGTAATGGCCCGACTGGTATTGTCGCCGTGCCCTTGTTGCAGCGCCTTGGCTGTGAGGTCATCCCTTTATTTTGTGAGCCGGACGGACATTTCCCCAACCATCACCCCGACCCTTCGAGATGTGAAAACCTTGAAGACCTTATTCAGGCCGTCCGCGATGCAAATGCTGATTTTGGTGTCGCCTACGATGGTGATGGTGATCGCATCGGCGTCGTTGACCATCACGGTAACGTGGTGTGGAACGATATGCTGTTACTGATGCTGGCACGGCATCTGTTGAAAACACGTCCCGGCATCACCGTGATTTCAGAGGTGAAATCATCCAACCGCATGTATGAAGCCATTCGTCAGGCGGGCGGACAAGCCATCATGTGGCGTACCGGACATTCACCCATCAAAGCGAAGATGCGTGAAACCGGCGCACTGCTTGCCGGTGAAATGAGCGGACATATGTTCTTTGCCGATCGCTACTATGGTTATGACGATGCGATTTATGCCACATTACGCATTCTGGAAATGCTGACTGCGGAACAAAAAACATTACCCGAACTGATTGCCGACATTCCCAAAGCAGAGACCACATCTGAAATTCGAATTACCTGCGACGATTCGCTGAAATTCGACATCATCAAAAAAGCCAAAGAGCATTTTCATGCCATCGGTTATCACCCTATTGAAGTCGATGGACTTCGTGTTGAATTTCCTTATGGATGGGGATTATTGCGCGCATCCAATACCGAAGCCTGTCTGATGCTGCGTTTTGAAGCCGAAACGAAGCCGCAACTGCAAGAAATCCGCCAACTGTTCGAAGGCTGGTTAAGCGAAAACCTACCCTAATCGACTGACTCGGCATCGGGTCGCCAGAAGCGAATAACTTCTGCGCCTGCACAAGCCACAAAAGTCAAATTCTCATGGTAAATCTGCTCGATCAGAGATGCATCCACCGACAAATCAACCAACCGGAAACCCGCTTCTCCGGATTGCCGCTGGCCAATCGCATCACCGGCCCCGCGCAGTGCCAGATCGGCCTCGGCCAATTCAAAACCGTCATGACAATGAACCATTTTCTGCAATCGCTGATACGCCTGTTCGCCCACCTGTGCTCCCGGCAACAGCATGGCATAACTCTGCAAATCGCTGCGCCCAACCCGTCCCCGCAGCTGATGCAACTGAGCCAGTCCGTAAAGCTCAGCCTGTTCAATCACCATCAAACGCGCCTCCGGCACATTCACGCCCACCTCAACCACCGTTGTCGACACCAGAATCCGGCTTTTGCCCATGGAAAACGCATCCAGCGCTGCCTGTTTTTCCGCTGATTTCATGCGCCCGTGTAATGGCATGACCAACTCCTGCGGAAACCTCGCCTGCAAGGTTTTAAAACGCGCCTCCACCGACATTTCACCACACTCTTCTTCTTCCTGACTGATTCGCGGCACAATCCAGTAGATGCGTCCGTCCTTCTCCAGCATTCGCTGCATGCCCTGATACAGTTTTTCCAACTGCTGACTGCGATACACACGTGTTTCAACCGGCAACCGCCCCGGCGGCATGCCGCGCATCACACTCAGATCCAGATCACCGAACACCGCCAGCGCCAGCGAACGCGGAATCGGTGTCGCACTCATCGCCAGCAAATGCACGCCCTGCCCTTTTTCCGTCAGCCCCCACCGCTGGCGCACGCCGAAGCGATGCTGCTCATCAATCACCGCCAGCCCAAGCTGTTGGAATCGTACATCCTCGCTCAGCAAGGCATGCGTGCCGATCACCACATGCAGCGCACCCGAAGCCAGTGCTACAAGCATGTCTTTGCGCTGCTTTTTCGTTGTGCTTCCGGTCAACAGCTCAGCCCTGATATCGCATGCGGCAAACATCGGCCTGAGCACCTCAAAATGCTGGCCTGCCAGCACTTCCGTCGGTGCCATGATAGCTGCCTGATAACCAGAGCCCACAGCCGCCAGCATGCTCAGTGCGGCCACCCAGGTTTTGCCGGAGCCCACATCACCCTGCAACAGCCGATGCATACGTTTACCCGTTGATACATCCTGCCGAATCTCCTGCCAGGCCGCAGCCTGTGCTGGCGTCAGATTGTAGGGAAGCTGCTGTAAAAAACGTTCGCACAAGCCCCATTGTTCAAACTGCGCTGCCATCACCTGAGCTTTCTTGCGCTGCTCGCCCATCAAGGCGAAATACACCAGCAATTCTTCCGCCTTCAAGCGGCGCATGGCCTGCTCGGATAATGCCATATCCGATGCGTTTGGCTTGTGAATGGCCAGCAATGCCTCATGCAATCCCATGTTACTGTCATGCCCTGCATACCCGGCGATCACCGTATCAAGCGGGCTGCATGCAGCCGCATCCAGCATCGTCAACGCATGTCCAATCCATGCGCCGATACGTTTCCCGTTGTAACCGGCAAGCATGCCGTAGCGGGCATAAAATCCCGGCACAAACTGTTCTGGCATCGACCAGTCGGGGTGCACCATCTGCCATTGACCACGCCACACCTCAGCCTTGCCGCGCAATGTAATCGAGCGCCCTTCGCTCAAACGGGCATCAGACATCATGTAACCGGAATGAAAAAACCTCAGCGTCACAAGACCGGTATCATCGGCCACCTGCATGCTGACTTGCCGTTTGCGGCCGAAGCCCTGCGCTTGTTTACGCACAATCCGTCCCTGCACGCGCAGCACACTTCCAGCCTCAAGCGCTGCTATCTGCGTGATATGACGGTCATCCTCATAAGCCTGTGGCATATGCAGCAGCAAATCTCCCAGACACTGCACACCACGCCCTGCCAGTTTTTTGGCGATTCCGGGACCAACACCTGGAATATACTGAATCGGCTGAAGTAAGGTGCGATACATTCTGGCAATCTATGCAAGACGATAAAGCAATTGCAAGCTGCAATAAAACGTCTACCTTCTATTTTATCTTGTAGAATCGTGCCATAGCCATAATATAACCGAATTCAGTTTGAATAAGGGGGTTCTTCATGCAGGAACACATCATGAGTCTTACTCAATTTAAAGCCGAAGCCAGTCAGCAAATCAAAGAACTGCGCAACAGTTCCGAACCACTGATTCTAACCCAGAATGGTTGCGCTTCTGTCGTGGTTGAAGACTATACACAATACCAGCGCAATCAGCGTGCCCTTGCATTATTACGTCTGATTGCGCTGGGCGAGGCAGACATCAGCCACAACCGCCAGGCCTCCCAACATGAGGTTTTTTCACAGCTCAAAGCGAGACTCGAAGAAGAACAAGAGCATGGATAAATACAAGGTCAAATGGACGCATACTGCCAACACGGCAAATTTGCCCTTAGGTTCAACCCTTAGATTCTAAAGATGTAAACCAGCATGTCTGGACATTCTTTGGGCCCTCACTATCATTCGCTTCATGCATAAGACTCATGAAGGAGAATTTCAGCTTGATCGGATCGCGGTTCGTCCGGTTCATGTGAATGAAGAAGAGCGATTTCAACGGCTGATGCA
>Ga0210035_1000471_pt1 | contig 29864 bp, 8 predicted proteins | sample CryGeymeta201507_FD_183975 | JGI IMG/M metagenome (GOLD analysis project Ga0210035, IMG submission 183975) | Groundwater microbial communities from Crystal Geyser aquifers in Utah, USA - Crystal Geyser metaG 2015-07 (SPAdes) (version 2) | ecosystem: Environmental > Aquatic > Deep subsurface >...
ATATTATTGAATTAATAAATTAAACTAATTAAATTTATATATTATTGAATTAATAAATTAAACTAATTAAATTTATATATTATTGAATTAATAAATTAAACTATTTTTATTTTTATTTACTAAATATTTTATGTTCCTCTACTTTTACCCAGTATCCCTTTCCTGAATTTAATGTGTTTAAGTTGCCAAACCATTTGTTCATATAACTGCTCTTGTAAATCCATCTGTCATCATAAGTGAAAACATCCGTATATCCGTCCATATCATCAAGATTAATTTCGTCAAGAGATGGCAATGATATCAAATTCCATCCGTTGTTAAGAGTTAAGGAAAAATTTTCTATTTCGCTTCCTGTTATAGTCAGATTACAATCTTCATCTACCTTTATCCAGTATCCCTTTCCAGGCAAAATTTCACTTAAATCGCCAAACCACTTATTCATATACTGGCTTTTGTAATTCCACCTGTCGTTATAGGTAAATACATCTGTATATTTCCCTTCAATTGGCTTCAATATTTCTTCTAAATTTGTTTTCTCAGGCATTATCGGAATTCCAATTAAATTCCACCCGTTTTTTAGGTGCAGAGTATAATTTAAATTTACATCCTTTAAATTTATTGACAGATTTAAATTTTGCGATTCAACATTTGTTATTATTCCCTCCGGAGGAATTAATAGATCAGTAATTTTATTTATCTGTAAGTTTATTATTTTACTTCCGTCGTTGTATGTTAAAACTGCATCTAAATTTAATTTTGGACTTGTCGTTGGGAAAGGTAAACTATGGATATCTATTTCTATTGAATGTGTTAAATTTGTTAAATTTATTATTTTTCCATTAATTACAGCATTATAAGTTCTATTTTCTTCATTGTTTTTTAATTCCACATCCAAAATTTTCAAACCGTTTGCTGTTAATTTTAAAAAGGGATCATTTAACCTGCCAAATTCATCATTAACGATTACTGTATATTTAATTATCTCATTGACATTTACCTTTTCTTTGTCTTGAAATACATAAAAGAATGGCTTTGATACAAATTCCTGATTTATTGTTATGCTTGTATCTACTATACTTATTTCTCCATGCTGATTGTAAATTATTGACGCATTAATAACCTTTCCTGAAACATCGTCTTCAACAAGAGCAGAAAATGACAATATTCCAACTGACTTTGAATACATGCTTAAATTTTTCCATTCAATGGTTTGTTTTCCGTCTTCTTCAGTAACTATTCCATTACTCTCATCATCCGATAACGGAACCCCGTTAAACATCGTTGAATTTACATCGTATTTTAAACCCTTTGGCAATTTAACTGTTAAATTTATATCCCGCGTATCAAACATAGAAGGATTAACAACAATAAATCTGTTTTTTAAATGACTTCCCATAAACAATGTTTTTTCATCAATATCTCCAATCAGCGAAAGTGGTGTTGAAGTTATGTAAACAGTTGCATAACTTTCTGCTTTTAGTTTTGTTCCGCCAAAAGATGTTGCATTTACATAAACCCTTGCCACATGAGCTCCTCCGATCGTCGCGTTTGTATCATTCAATACCTTTGCTATTACATTTACTTCTGTTGATGCTCCAGCATCTAATGATAATCCTGAAATTTTTGTCTGGGTTAAATTTTCAAAACCCGGCGGGAGAATTATTTCTACCACAATATCTTTCATTTGAACATCTCCTAAATTTTCAATTCTCGTTGTAAATTTAACTGTGTCTCCTTTTTTTACATACGTTGCATTCGCGCTCATAGAAACATAAAGAACAGGTGAGCCCTTAATATAAGCTGTAATTTCATCGTTATATCCAAATATTTTTGTTGATTTATCTGCACCACTAACAGTGGCGTAATTTGTATAAATTCCTGTAGATGTAGTGGGGGGAACCGGAATTCTATATACAATCTTACAACTTGCTCCCGGAGCCAATTCATTTCCAGTAAAATAAAGTGTTGTCTGTGAAAAGCTTGTACGGGAAGAAGTATAAGTCAATTCGCATGTGTAAGATAACCATTCCCCCCCCGTTGGCTTCCATCCTTTTGGCAGCACATCTTTAATTGAAATATTATATGCAGGAGCATCACCCACATTTGAAATGTTCAGAGTATAAGTTATGGGATCTCCTGGCTTTGCATTTTTCTTATTTGTTTTCTTTTCTATCTTTAATTTTGGCTCCTGAACAATAACAAACTCGTTATCACTCTGGGAAATGTTCACTCCTCCATTTCCAATTGCCCATACTCTGACTTCATTAACATTAACTCCTACCAAAGCGGACTTATTAACAAAACAGGTAATATTTGTTGTTGTTGTTTCTCCCGGCTGTAATGTTGTTCCGGCAATATTTCCAGCCGCGCAATTAAATCCATAAGGGGGTGTTTCATCAATATCTGTAATATTTATATAAACATTTCCAAGATTCTTCACTTTAACTGTGAAATTCTTATAAGTTCCCCTCTCTGCAAAAGGATTTCCATCGGAAACGAACTTCTCAACAGAAAATGAAGGAGTAATTCCGGATGCCAAAACATAAGCTTCTGATTTTTGTATATTCAATTGTTTATTCCCGGCATCGGTTGCATTTAAAGTTGCAATATTTGTATATCCATCAACATTTGGAACCGTCATATTATAATGAATGATGCAATATTGGTTTGAATGTAAAGTTCCATTTGAAATTAAACTTGGATATGTGCCAATAGTTAAAGAATCACAATCTCCTTCATAAGAAATGACAGCACTTGAATTTGTCATGTCTGATTCATCTGTAACTTTTACATTCTTTGCAATTCCCTCGCCGTCGTTTTTTATCATAACATAAAATTCTGCTTTTTCGTTTGGCAATCTTGACGGGGTTGTTGTCCATTTTTGAATAATGAGTAATGGCTTTTTGATGTGAATTCCCGTGCAAGCTGTTTTATGTAAGACCTCATTTTTTGGGGCTGTTGCGTTTACAACCACACAGTTTTCAGAATCAACTGCGCCTGAATTTGGTTTCGCGATAACGGTGTAATTCTTATCTTTCCCGGGATTTAGGGTATATATGAAAGTTAATGATGTTAAGTTAATGAAATTATTTGGAAGAACATCTGAAATACTTAAATTTAAAGGTACATTTCCTTCGTTGCTGACAAAAATTGTGAAATTTACACTTTCACCAATATCTACTTTGCTGACATCTGCGATCTTCCATACCTCGTATTTTGGATTATACAGGACATTGATATATGCTTTGTCCGATTCATTTATTGTTCCGGTTCCCGTGGATGCTGTTGCATATACAATATTTTGATACAGACCCGATGCATTATCCGGCAATTTAAAAGTATATCTGATTACGCACTCTTCTCCCCGGTTTAACCTTCCACCAGCTATGTTCGGATAATTTCCTGTTGTTATGTTCGCTGAACAGCTAACCTTTGAAATAGAAACATCTGCATTATTCATACCAATTCCCGGAATGCTGTCAGTTAAATTTAGGTTGCTTATATTCTCAGTTCCTTTATTTTTCACCCTCACAAAGAAAGTTGCATTTTCCCCGGGATTTAATGTCGGAGTTATCGTCCACTTTTCAATATCAATTGATGGAGAGGAAACATAAACAAATGCACAATCCTTTCTTTCTAAAACCAGTTTGTTACCCATATAAGCACTTGCCTTTACACAATTTGCGTTTAATCCCGGAATTGCATTGTTCGTGACTGTTGCACCAACATGTATTGTTTTTGATGCTCCCCTATCCAAAGCAAAATCATAACTTATAGGTGTATTATTTTCAAATCCATAAGGAAGTTCGTCTGTTAAAGAAACTTTATATGGAACATTTCCGGTATTTGTAACAATAATTGTAAAAGATACAACTTCTCCTACCCGGATGTTTGTTTTATCTGCAACTTTTATTAAACGCATATCTCTAAATTCGTATACAAATACATTTTTATATGTTTTATCGCCATCAAGTTTATTCCCAAAAGAGTCATTTCCACTAACTTCTGCGTCATTTTGATAAAGCCCTCCCGGGGCATTGGAAGGAGCTTGGACTCTATACTTAATCTCACAGCTTGCTCCCGGAGCCAATTCATTTCCAGTAAAATAAAGTGTTGTCTGTGAAAAGCTTGTAGGGGAAGAAGTATAAGTCAATTCGCATGTGTAAGATAACCATTCCCCCCCCTCCGTTGGCTTCCATCCTTTTGGCAGCACATCTTTAATTGAAATATTATATGCTGGAGCATCACCCTCATTTGAAATGTTCAGAGTATAAAATATACTCTCACCTGGCTTTACATTATTCTTATTTGCTTTCTTTTCTATTTTTAACTTTGCTTTCCCAACATACACAGCAATATTATCTTTAAACCACTGTTCTCCATTTGATGTACTTCCATTAACCTCAACCTTATTAACCATTACTGGTTTATAATCCATTACCGTTGCGTTCAGATAATAAATTTTTGTTTCATTTGGAACAACACTACCTATATTACATATTAAAATTTCTCCATTCGTTGAATAATTTCCTGTAATATTTGATACATTGCAATTTTGAATGCTTATATTGGCAAATTTCATCCCCATTGGCAAAAAGTCCTTTAACTGAACATTATTTACTGATTGCACACTTCCAGAATTCCTTACTTTGATTTTATATTGTACTATTTCTCCAACCGCAAACAGTTTGTTATTTATTACTTCCTTATTGACCTGTAAATAGCCAAAGCCATGCTCTGTATAAATATAAGATGTCTGCGAAATATAATTAACAGTAAGATTATTTCCAGATGTATCTTTTGCCTCTGCAACTATTGTATTCCCACACATTCCGCTGACATTATTAGGGACAGAGACATTAAATGTAAAAACGATCCTTGAATGTCCTTCTATTTTTGAAATGTTAAATGATGGTTCTGTTGTGTTTTCATCAGGACATGTTAAATTTGTATCTGTGTTATTTTCAGTAACATTGCACGAATTGTTAATGTAAGTAAAATTACATGGCAGAGGATCGAAAATCGTTATATTTACTGCTTCTGAGTCGCCTTCATTCCACACAGTTATTTCATAAGTTGCTATTGAGTTAGGAACAACATTTGTTGTTAGTGTTTTCTTTGAAATTTTCAAACTCGCTGGTTTTAGTATGTAAAAATATTTTTCTGCTGCATCAGACAGATTTTTTGTTTCATAAGTCTGATTATTGCTCGCATAAACCCGGGCATCATTTTTCAGGGCACCATAAGCGTTTGAGGCATCGCTTGCAACCTTTGTATATATACATATTTTAATATTTGATACATCTTTTGTTAAATTTCCAATATTGAATGTAAGAATTGTGCTTGCCTGCGGATCGTCGCTGCTGTTTTGATTTAATTGTGGTTGTGTAGTTGAGTTTAATGCATTATTTGTTTCGTTGCATAATGTTGCATTTAAAAATTCAATTCCATAAGGCAAATTGTCTGTAACTTTTACATCTGTCAATGTAGCGTTTGTTTCATTTAAATTTGAATTTATATTTAAAACAAAAGGGATGATTTCCCCGACTGTAAATTTATTTGCGGTTGAATTGATTCCCTTTGTTATATAAATTTCGCTTTTCGGAAGGATTGTAAAATTTGCCGAAGAATTTAAATTTGGAGTTATGCTCGGCGGCAAATTAATATCAGAATGATCGCTCAATTTTATAGATGTATCGCTGCAATCTCCGGAAGGTTGAGAAACACAGTTATCGCAGTAACAAAGACCATTGTTTGGGCAACTTCCTCCATCTGCACCTTTGCACGAACCACCTTGACACGAAGCCGGTGCCGTACACACATATTGATGTTGATCATAGTTTGCTTTTATAGTTACATTATTTGTTAAATTTCCAGCACTTGCATTTTCCTTTGCACGTGCATAAAATTTAATAACATAAGCAACCTTTGGAGGTAATTCCTTTCCCCCTGAGCTTCCATATTTTCCCCAAGTCAATTCATTAGTATCAGATAAATAATGAAAGTCAATATTCTCCTTTGGAACACATTGTGAACTATCGGAGAACCACCCCCCATCTGATTTTTGACATGAATATTCACCATTTCCAGTAACATTAAATACAAACTTGTATATCAGATAATTTGAGCTTGAATTATCATATTTGCTTTGAACATAGTCCAAATCTTCATTTAAAATATCTTTCATACTTAGCTCATAAGCAGAAACATTTCCTATATTTAGAACCTCAATCTTAAATTCTACCAACTCTCCCTGCTCAAATGTTGCCGGATTTACGCTTTTATTAACAATCAATACGGGAAAGTTTACGCTGATGTTTGCACTATCATTTATATAATTTTCACACACACCACAACATGCCGGCGAGGCACATTCTGCATCAGCATTCAAAACAAATAAAACTAAAGCTAATGATGAAATAAATATAAATGTGAATGCTACATTCCTTATGTTGACTTTGGGATTCATTTTACTTTGTATTATATTATATTTGTTTTATATTATTTTATAAATATATATAAATTTAAAAAATTTAATAAAAATTTAATAAAAATTTATTTGGTGATGCTTATATTATAATCATTTTCAACTTTTATCCAATATCCCTTTCCTGGAACTAATGAATTTAAGTCGCCAAACCATTTGTTCATATATTCGCTCTTATATATCCACTTATCTTCATAAGTGAATATATCTGTATAAGCATTTGTGTAATTATTGTTATTTGCATCTGTAAATGACAAATTATTTATATTTGCATTTCCACACCCTATATGTCCTATTAAATTCCATCCCTTGCTTAATTTGATATTCCAATCATCAATGTAATATCCTATAATTGGCAAATCACAATCTTCTTCAACTTTAATCCAGTATCCTGTTCCCACATCCATTGTACTTAAATCGCCAAACCATTTATTCATATAACTGCTCTTGTAAACCCATCTATCTTTGTATGTAAAAACATCTGTATATTTACCGTTTATTGGCATTAATACATAATCAAGAGAATTGTTTATTGGCTGTGTTGGCAATGAAATCAGATTCCATCCCTGTTTTAAATGAATGACATTTGCGTTTATACATTCATCAGATGTTGCTATTCCTTTATTCACCCCATAAACATTGTTGTTTTTTGTGTATGGTTCTAATGTTTTATTATAAATTTCATTAGTATTAGGTAGTTTTGGCATTGTTCCCAATTCTGAATTATCTGTAAATGTTAAACTATATCCACTGCTTGGGTCCGCATAGTTTAATGTGGCCCTGTTGCTGAATGTTCTATTCACACCGGGATATGTCATAACTCTGTATGTTACAATCATTTTTGCTCCTGGTGATAATAATGTGTCATTTAAGTACCATGTTAAATTTTGCCCGTGTGTTATGTTTCCGGTTACTGTTGGATTCATATTTTCTCCATCAACTGTTGCTGAATTATTAATGTATTTTAAATATGGAGGAAGGGCGTCTGTTAAATTTAAGGGAAGTACATTGCTGCCTCCTGTTACATTTGTCTTTATAACAATTGTATAAGTAATTATATCAAACCACGATGCAATATCTTTATCAGAATATTTCACGAGTGTTGCATCTGCCAATAATCCGACTATTTTTGTTTTTGTATTTGCTGTTTTTGTAGTATTCTGCTCTCCATCCCTGTATGTTCCTGAAACATTCACTTCGTTATACATTTCACTACTTATATTACAATGTACAACACTTGCCCTGTAAGTTAAAATTTTTATTGTCTTTGAGGGCAATACCTCAAAAGCAGAACCATTCCAGACCAAATTTTGTCTTTGCAGTTCGTTTGCAAACTCATGGGTTTTTGATGGGTCTGAAATATTTATTCCATTTAATTTTGATGAACCATTTATATAATTGAACCCCATTGGAAGTGTGTCATTAATTATTAGGTTGTACAAATTTGCATAACTCGGATTTAAAATATTTACGGTAAATTCAACTTCATCACCCATACCAACAAAATATTTTGATGCTGATTTAATTACTGCTATTTCTGGCTTGTAGATTGTTAAATATGTATAAGATGTAGAATTAATTTCTTTATTTTCTGATTTTGCTATTGCAAGAATTTTGTTTTTATTTGCTCCTTCAACAGCAGAATCATTAATTAAAGCATTAAACTCAATGAACTTTTCTTCTCCTTGCACTATGTTTCCAAGGGAAATGTTTATTAAATTATCTGAAAAATTTATATTATCATTTGCAATGCTTGCTCCATCAACATATTTCACAGTGTTATTTACATAAGAAAATCCTACAGGTAAGGTATCATATAATGTTACATTAACTTCTTCATTACCTATATTTTTAACCTTAATTATAAATTTAACAACGTCTCCGGGCTGTGCATTACTCACATTAACAAACTTTTCAGTATAAAGCATTAAATTTTGAACATTTATTCCATTGTCCTTCTGTGTTGAAATGTTATAGGTTGTATTTGCCCCATCTTTATAGGAAGCATTAAATTTATTATAATGAATTCCGTTTGTTTCATTTTCCGGAACAGAGACATTAAATTCAAAATAGCAGGTAGCAACCTGATAATTATCTGATGCCGCATTGATGCTTCCATTTACAAATTTTATAATATTTCCATTTTGCGATTCATTAGCAACATTACATCCATTTGTTGTAATGTCCTTAAAGCTCCATCCATCTGGAAGAATGTCTGTAATGGTTATATTTGCAGCGTTTGCCCTTCCTTCATTGGTGATTGTAATCCTGTAAGTTATATTACTACCTGGAACAACTTTATCTAAAATTGATTCCTTTATTATCCTTATTTTTGGCTTACCTAGTGTTACTGTTGATGTTGCCTGTCCTTTAAATGTCTTTCCGTCAGCAGAGGTTGCATTTACATAAACCTCATTCACATTTGCGCCTTCACTTGCATTTGATGTTACATGACAGTTAAATTTAACCTCTATTTCAGAATTTGCAGGAATAATTACATTTATGTATTGTGTTGCATTACAAACAAATCCAAAAGGTGCATTATCTGTAATATTTACAGTTAAATTTCTTCCACCTGAATTTCCAAGTTTTACTGTATAGGTAACATTTTCTCCGGGCTGTAATACCCCAGATGCGTTATTTTCCTTAATAACATTCAAATCGCCGTAATTGGCAATAGAAAATTCAATGTGGTCGTGTTTTTCATAAGTCATATTACATCTTCTTCCCTCAACTTTGACATAATTATCATGCTGTCCTGGAATCATGCATTCTTTGACTGTTGCGTTTAAATAAACAATTATGTTGTTTTCTCCTTTTAAAGTTCCAAGAGCACAAGTAAAACTCATTCCGCAGCCGTTTCCGCAAACATTACCCTGTACACTGCAAGTGTAAGGTGTTGTATTTCCACTCACATTGAAGGACTCATCTGTAATGTTTAATCCACAAGCTAAATCATCAATGAGCGAAACATTGTAAATGTAATTGCTGTACGGATTTGAAACATTAATTTTAAACTGAATTACATCTCCAATTGAATAATCTTGCTTTTTATTCAAAATTTCTTTGCTTACATTTAAAAATGCCTGTGATTGGATTAAAACATCGTCTTTTGCATAATCTTCTCCCAATGTTTTTTCTTTATCCATATAACTCATTTTAGCATAATTCGGAAAGCTTCCATCACATTCATATTCTGGAACTTTAACGCTCATGTTAAAAATTGACTTTTGTTTTGGAACAAGCACAGGAATCGTTATTGTTTTATTGGTAGAAGCATTTGCAAATCCGATATATTGAATAACAATTTTGTTTATAAACCAATCATTTACACCAATACCACTTCTCATAAATTTCAGATAAAGTTGTTTTGTTGAGGTATTAAATTCAAATGTTTCCGTGTGCAAATTTCCTGCATTAACTGTTGTACTTCCAACAACATTTTTCCATGTTATATTATCTTCGCTTGCATTTACGCCATTAAAAGTATAGTTTGTACCTACAGAATAAAAATATAAAGTAACATTAATCGTTTCGTTCAAGAAAATAGGCAGGTCAAATTTCAAGGTTGCATCACTTGAGCTGTAATGATAATCCCTTAAAGAATCATCTTCGTAATTATAATCCTTTTCAACTATGCTAGTATAACCATCTGCCCAATAATATCCATAACCCCTTGATTCATTATACCATTCTCTATAAACAGGATAACATCCGGGTTCTATTGGGCTCCACGATTTGCCTGTAATTTCAGACTCGTTTGCTGAAAAATCATAACACGCAAGGGTTGCAAGGGTAGGAATGTATTTTAAAGTTGCATTTACTATCGTACAGTTTTCTGGAAGTTCTTCTTCTAATGTTATATTGTAAATTTTTGAGCCGTAAGCAATCGCATCACCTATATTTTCCAGTTCAATTTCGTATTCAATAATATCCCCTGGCTTTGCTGTTTTATTTAAGGCCTTTTTGCTTATTCTCACATGCGACTTGCCTATGTCAAATTCAACCAAATCACTGTCCTTTTCCTCTTTTCCGTTAATATCATAACCTTTAACTTTTATATAATTGAAATTTTTGCCGCCGGAAGCGTTTGAATGAACCATGGCATACATATAAAATGTTCGTGTAGAATTTCCCGAAATATTATTATTTTCATTTGTTGCATTGTGTAGATTAAAAACCAGTGTTTGTCCCCTTACGCCTCCATCAATAACTGTGACATTTGTATTATATGCAGGAGACAAATGTAAAAATTCAACTCCAAGCGGCAACCTGTCCTCAAATGTTAAATTGTGAATCGTGTTAATTCCTGTATTTCTAACTTCTATTTTAAATATTATCAAATCTCTGGTTTCAAATTTATGGTCAACATTAACGATGGTTTTACTTATATCCAAATTTGCCAGGTTATGAACATCAACATCGTCCTTTGCATAAACCTTAAATGAATTGTTCAATCCGTCTCTCCATGATGCTGATGCATTGTTATAATAAACCCCATCCTTTGTTCCCTCAGGAATCGTAACATCATATACAAAAGTACATTCTTTTCCAGGCTCCATATTTCCAAGAGAATAATTCAAATTTTTTGTGGGAGTGAAAAGCAGTTTAATTTCAAGACCGCGGATTCTTACACCAGTATTTCCATCGGTTGTAAAATTTATCCTGCTGTTTGTAACCTTTAAATTTTCATAAGTCCAGTTTGTGCTACTATCATGACCTCCCATATTCTCATCGTTTAGGCGTGTGCTCCACAAAGATGATCCACCGTATGTATCATTATCATAATAAAATGTCACATTATACAATCCGTTTTGAACATCTACAAAAAAATACATGATTTTGCCGCCGTCTCTACGCACAGAATCATTCATCATTTCATCATCTATTGATGGATCTGTATTACGTCCTTGTTGCGCACCTCCAGCTTCAAATCCATAACCCCTTGCCGCTGTATATACCATTGAAGGCGTTACATTTTTCCATCCGTCCTTGACCTTCTGATTTTCTGGCCCAAAATCAAATTTCATTATTTCAATACAATCTGAGGTTAAATTTACAACTTCAAAATCATCCGGAAGGAAATCCAAAAAAATAACATCTCTTGCTAAAGTATTGCCTTTATTTTTAACTTTTACCTGATATTTAATAGTTTCTCCTGGATGCGCATAAGGAACTAAATTTTCCTTTTCAATCGTTACTTCTGGCTTTCCTATGACAAAAAAGGCATCATCTTCTGCCCAGACATATTCTCCTCCTGCTTTTTGAGCCCTTACATAAACATGATTTTTCTTTTCTCCATACGATGTATTTGTAACATTTAAATAAAGCGAAATCAAGGTAAAATTATTGCCTGTAAGTTCTGGAATAATAATAGGGAATGTTGTTGTTGATATCCAGTTAGTTCCGTTGTAATAAGTAATGTTTTTAATCTCTGTTCCAGTAGGAATATCATCATTAATAGTTACATTATATAAGTTATTAAATCCATCATTTGAAACATTTATTACAAAAGGAATTGTATCCCCGGGAGCAAATGTTGTTGCAAATGTATTTATAAACTTATTTACATTTAAATTTACATCGCAAACAGTTAAAACATCATCTGTTGCTTCCAAATATTGATTGAATCCCATACCGTCGTCAAAATTAACTTTAATGTCATTTGCAAATAAATGCCCGCAGGATTCGTTTTCAGGAACCTTTAATGTATAGGTAATATTGGCTGTCTGTCCTGGAAAAAATCCGATTAATTTTCCGGAATCAACCATTATTGCATTAATCATCCAGTTGCTGGCATCTGAAAAGAGAGTAACATTCAATTGTCCGCTTGCGTTAACTTCTGTCGTGTTCATAAAACACTCACCAGGAGTTACATTTTTATCGCTCAAAACAGAATAATTTCCACAATTTGTTGTTATATTAACATCAATATGTTGATAAGAAGAATTAGGATTACAGAATACTGTTCTAACTGTAAATGTATTTATTTTTGTTGGAAGATCTATAATGAATGTGTTGTTTATATCCTGATGATGATAGTCTCTATCTCTATCAGGATTTAAATCCCCTCCAGTATCCATTATTTTGCTGTAATTAAAAGAAGAATTATAACTATCTACAGGATAGGTATGGCCTGTAAGCCATCCGTATCCTGTTTCAATATTATACAATAGCGTTTCTTTTGTTATGGAAATATAACCTGGTGCTGTTGGAGAATTGCTATTTCCAAAGAAAGGACTATTTCCTGTATCAAAGTCAAAATACAAAATTTTTGATTTTGGCTCTGGAGTAATGTTAATTTCTTCCTTTGTTTTGTTCCAGTTTGGCGGAAAAATATCGCTTATATTTAAATTATATGCTGTTCCGGTGCCAATATTCTTTATTTGTACGGTGTAGGTTACTTCTTCTCCAGGTTTTACAGTTTTGTTTAATGCCTTTTTAATCATACTCAGCTTTGGCTTTCCAACTGTAAATGCTTTATTATCCTCATCTCTTATTGGCATTCCGTTCGGCTGTTTTCCTTCAACGATCAGTTTGTTCACATTTGTCCCCTTGCTCATATTTGATGTGACATTTGTATACATATAGACAATTAAGGACTCACCGCTTCCAAGTGTTTTATTTAGTTCAAATGTAACTATTTGTCCGCCTTCTGCATTGTTAGTTAAAGTTACATTTTCAACGATGTTTAAAGGATTTGAAGCATAATGGTCGTAAATCAATCCAATTGGTAATTCGTCAGTAAAAGTCACATTAGAAATTGCTGAATCACCAAAATTTGACGCCTTTAAGACAAAAATTATTCTGTCTCCTGGTTCAAACGCTCCGGAAATATAGTTGCCTATGCTCTTCTGGGCGTCCAATTTTATGCTTCCTTGTAATGGATTAATTGTAAATTGTACTTGGTCATGCTTTTCAAAAATCTGATTTTCAAAAATCTCGCCTGGCCTAAAGCCATCTGCCTTAACATAATTGTCGTGTTGTCCCTGGGTCGTGCAAGTAAGAATAGTTGTATTTACATAAATCAAAGTGTAGTTATAAGGAGAAATATTATCAAATTTGCATGTAAGTTTCATTCCGCAATTATTTCCGCAGGCATCTCCTGATATACTGCAATTGTATTGAGAGGTATTATGCTCAACTTTATAAGAATCATTTGTTATATTTAAACCGCAGGGCAGATAATCAGTTACGGTAACATTGTACTGTACATTTGCCATTGGATTTGAAACATTTATCTTAAATTTGATTATTTCTCCAATATTATAGCTTTGGCTTTTATCAATAATTTCTTTTGTTATATTTAAAAATGCATTTTCCACAACATTTAATTGTGTTGAATTTTTAGCAGGCGTCCACGAATTTCCATGGGTATCTGTTCCTGTAATATTCACATAATTTGTCGCTATTCTATTAACAGGAACATTATCGCCAACCTTAACTGTAAAATTTATCCATAATTCAGAACCCGGACAGAATGAATTGTTGTAAATTGAATTTGTATGGTTTTTGTGCAATATCCATTGAATTTCGTTTGTTGTTGGAGTATAAGATTCTGTATAATCAGGATGGGTAATGGGATTAAAGGTTGATGTTGTGTTGACTAGATAGGTTAATGTTGCGTTAATAATTTCAGTATTATTAAATGTCCATGTTTCTGGTAATTTATCAGTAATTGTTAAATTATAAATACATCCTTCTGGAAAGTTGATTTCCTGTCCTGTATAAGGATCATATCGTTGAATCGGATTTTTAACATGTATCAAAAAGTTAACATAGTCCCCGTTCTTAACCGTGCTGACATTTGCTGTTTTTGAAATTTCCATCGGCGTTTTAACATCGGATCTATTTGATGTGTTTGTAGAATACCCTCCTCCATCTGCATCTTTATAAGAAACATTTGCAAAATCAGTATTGTTACCTTCTCGTGCATCTTCTGTTATTTTCACATAGAATATGACGCTTATGGATTCGTTTGCGTATAAATCCGGATTTAAATTTAAAGGGTCTATTGAATCATACGGCTTCCATATTACGGGATTTCCGAGAATTATTGAATACGGAATGTCGTATTTTGAGCCAGTGGCATTTTCTTTTATAACCCTTAAAGTATAATAATATATCCATCCAATTGGCAATTCATCAGAAATTTCAACAGCATAAGCATCTCCACAGCCGATATTTTTAACAGTAATATTAATCTTTTTTGTTTTAGAATCAACATCTGAAATTTGTTTATTTATGATTAAATTTGGCTTACATACAGTAATGTTTAAAGTAATATTTGCCTTATTTTCTGCTTCCGGTAGGGGTTCACCGCTCAAAAATGTTCCGTTTGCATAAGCAAAGTTTGTGTTTGTTCCTGTGCTCGCATTTGAAGTGACATAAGCGCTGAAATTTATCAATATACTTTCTTTTGGATACAAAGTTGCATTCAGATACCATGTAACATTTTGTTTATTTGAAGTTGTTTGAATTGTAATATTGCAGGAATTGTTGTAATAATATGTATTTTCTTTGTTTGGATTATAAGATTCATTACAGCAATTTAAGTAACATCCTGGATAATTTTCCGGGTTAATTACATTATGACAAAATGTTATTGATTTGCATTTCTCAAATAACGAAACATCTAATTCACTATTTCCAATTCTTATGTAATCTGTGTCATTATAAATAAACCCATAAGGAAGAACATCGCTCACATTAACCTTTATAGCAGTTCCGTTTCCTATGTTCGTTGTATTCAAATAAAATTCAATATATTCTCCTATTCCCGCAATGCTTGTATTTGCTGATTTGCTTAAAATTAGATACGGTTCAACATTTGTCACATTAACACTTTCATTCAAAATCCAGTTTGCGTTTATCGGAGTTCCGTTTCCATCCTGACCTTGTGCGGTAACATTGTTCTGGTTTTCTGCTCCGGTGCCGTTAATTCCTCCATCAGCATCTGCCCATGTTGTTGCTATAACTCTGATTTCCAAATATTCTCCTGTTCCTGACCTGCATCGTTGATTTCCTGATAAATTAAGAAAAGAGCAATTGCAGGAATTTGGACCTGTATTGGCATCATTACAAGTTACATTTACAGGAATGATGCCTACATTTACACCGTAGTGATCTGATGTTCCCAACTTGCTCAAATTCCAGGTAACATTATAACCATTGTCTGTTCTTTGCGATATGTTTATATCGGTTTCGTTCCAAGTTCTATTATAAATAACTTCTGAGCTATTACATGCAACTTCAACACCATCAGAAATGGTGCAAACTGTAATATTTCTCCTGTAAGTTATATTTACTGTGTTATTATAGTTCCATCCGACAGGCATTAAATCAGTTACAGAAATGTTATATGCAGTTGCGTTTGAAGGATTTGTAACATTTAATGTAAATAAGGTTGCATTGGAATTATTTCCTCCTGGTTCTGTAATACTTTGATTTGCAAGTTTATATAAAACTAAATATGGCTGATTAACAACCAATGATTTGTTTCCTATTGCCATATATCTGTTGCCTTGCCCGTCATATTGTCCGTTGTCCCCATCAGTATAATTTGTCCTTCCAATATTATTTACAATCTGTGTTTTGTTTTCGTGCGTTTCAACACGCGCATTAAAGCATAAAATTAAAGATTCATTTGGAGCGAGTTGAGTGTCATTGAAAACACGGGGGGTGCATGAACTACTATTACATGAACCAACACTATTACAATCTCCATCTGAAGATGTGGAAGATGTGCCCTGATAAATTCCACCTAAATAGCACGCTGTTGTGGTTTGATCTGTATATAAAGACAAATTCCATGTTATGTTTTGCCCGTTTCCAGCATTTCCTGTAATTGTTGTATTTAATTCATTCCATGTATGTGAATAATTTGCAGGCCCGAGTGAAATGCCCAAAATTGTACTTTCTCCCCTATAATAATATATTGTTGTAGTATCATTGTAATTCCAATACTTTGGCAAAGAATCCTGAATTACTAAATTTAATGCGTTTGCCTGAGAAGGATTTGAGATATTTAGGCAAAATCTTACGGTTTCATCTGGCTCTGCTTTTGTTGCATTTGTCGTTTTTGTTAAAACTAAATTTGGCTCATAAACTGTTACATCAGTCGTTGCATTTTTCTGAACATAAATGTTGTCCTCATAACTTTCATTTCTGTTGCTGACATTTACTCTATTTGTATTTACCTCTCCCGTTGCACTTCCAGCGCCTGATCTAACATATACCGTTAAATTTATTGTTATCCTTTCATTTACACTTAAATTCCATATCTTCCATATAATTTTTGGGGAAGTTGAATTTAAAGTTACGATATTTGAAATATCTCTTGAAGTATTAGATATTGTCGAATAGCTGATGTATTCAAATCCTGTTGGAAGAGTATCATCAACTGTTAATTCATAAATAGTTGAATTTCCTGTATTTGTAATGTTAATTGTAAAATTTACATAATCCCCTGGTTCTGCTTGACTCGTATTTGCTGTTTTTGTTACATTAAAGTACGGTTTTTTCCATCTAACTTCTTCTGTTAAATTATTTCCTTCGGTCCAGTCGAAAAAATGCGCTTTAACCCGTGGATTTAAATTTAAAATATAATTATGGTTTGTTTGATCATAAATTGAAGCATTATTCCAGTAAGGATTGCAGTAATTTTGTTCAGAATAATTCGGACTCGCATTTGAAGCGCACGGAGGAGCATAAGTTACAGAAACATTAAACAACAGAGAACAATTTTTCATTAATCCCTGACTGTCAACAGTAAAATTTAAGATTCCTTCATCCAAATTGTTATTATTTTCAATTATGTTTAAAGTTCCATTTGTTCCATTCGTGCATATATACTGAATATTTGTATTATTTGGAGTATTATTCCATCTGTTGAAATCCCATACCTTAACAAAATTTTGCAGTTCATCATAAATTGTCACATTATAAGCAGTTAAAGTTGCTTCTTGCCAGGGAAGATTGTTTGAAACATTAAATTGTAAATCAATAGTATTGTTTGGATTTGCTTGGTCTGCTATCATGTAACCTTTATTCCAGCATTGATCTGAATAACAGGTTGCTTTGAAGGATATTGTTCCAGTTACCGTCTTGACCCCAGAGGCATTAGGAGTAAGATTTCTTAGAACATAATATGTTCCGGGTGGCAAAGGTCTTGTAGAAATGCAACTTACAGATGTAAGTACTCCTGATGCTATTTGTTTGTGGCAATCAAAATTAGTTGAATTTGGGTATGTTCCATTCCAATCAGTATATAAATTAAGTGTGCCTGTTAATGCGGTTGTAGCATAAGTAATATTTACATAACTCCAACCATCTAAAACATATTTATAATATTGGTCGCTTGTATTCGAGGTTTCAGATATGTTATTTTCTGTTGTATTATCATTTGTAATCAAACATTTTGCATTTTCCCATGAAGTTCCATCGCCACTGCCACTGTCACTGCAAGCAGCAACGCATGTGTTGTCTATTGGAGGAGGACAAATTTTCTTCACTTCCTTACTTATATTCAATCTTGGACCCCAAACAGTAACATTAACGCTAACCGTAGGGCCTTCTTTCAATGTGGCATTATCTGCCCGTGTTAACGGATTGTAATTTAATTGAAAATTCTCCGCAGAAAGATTAATAGTTACATTTAAAGTTACATTAATAATAAAAGAAGCTCCAACACTCAGATTAGACAACACCCCATATTTTAAAGTATATTTGTATCCATCCTGTCCTTGATTTCCCGTAGTATAGCTTCCATAATATGTGTAGTTCACATCAATATTTCCTGTAGGAGGAATGTGTCCACGAATTCCACTTGCTCCTGATCCATAATCATCACAAGTATTGTTTGATTTATATATTCCAGAAGAATTTTGCAGATAAACTTTAACACAATTTATAGTAGCACTATATTGATAAGTGCTGTTATATAAAGGAATATCGTCTATGATATAAACATGCTCTGCCATCACATATCCAATATTTGTAACATTTATGGTTAAATTTATTAATGTTGGAATTGTAGCATTTATACTGCTATGAGAAGCTGTTTTATTTATTGATAATATTGTCTCATTTGAACTCGCGTTTAATTGTTCATAATTTGAAGTGTTAAATTTATCACCCGGAAAGAAATCCGACATAAATGAAGCGTTTACCGGCTCATTAATAGTTATATTATCACCAGGAGCAATTCCATTTGTCTCATTTGGAGTTACATTTACGCACACCAAAATTTTGGCAGTTCCACCAGGAGCAATGTCAGAAATGGAATAATTCAAGGCGGTATAATTTTCACTTGGTGTGTCATTATTAATACTACTTGGCGCTATTCTAAAAGAATCCCTTGGCGAGGGAAGAGTGCATCCTTGATAATTTAATGAATTGTAAATGTAAGTGGAATTTGGCGGCAAAACATCTGTAATTGTTACATTTGATGCAACTGCATCCCCGTCATTTCTCACATGAATCATCATACACACCATAGAAGTCATATTATACGGAATTCTCGGGTGCGGTTCAGTAAAATTTGGTCTGTTTGGATCATAAGGATAGATATACTGGCAATAATTGTCTGGAGGGATAAATACATAAATATCAGTTATTCTTTTTGTGACATTAATTAAAGGACCATGAAGATCTGTGTGTGGGACATTAGATGAAGCATTTTTTTCCTCATTCCATGTATCATCAGTATAAGTTACATTTGCACCCAAATTTATAGGATATGTTCCCGTGGTGCCTCCAAGCCATAAAGAATCTATTAAAATGCAGAACCTTGGCTGAGTGATGAATGTTCCGGAATCATTAACAACATAAGGCAGTGTTACTGAATTGTTATATGATGGTTCTAAAGCAGAAAGATTCCATGTAATATTTGTTCCTGCATGTGCATTTCCGGTTTTTTCAGAATAATTAAAATTACGCGCGCTATTATAATTTGTCTCATTAACAGCAGCCGGGCACGCTCCGTAAATGTATTTTGTAGATGCGTATTCCACCCCGCTCCTTAATTTATCGCTAATTATAATGTTTCTTCCATAATCATAATAATCATAAATTGTAGAATTTCCAACTCCAATTTTTGCAGGAGATATTGAAAAATTTTCCGGAACATTCAAAGCGCTGAAATTAAAATTTACCTCATAAATCTGTTGTGCCGGAACAGAACCATTATAAGTAACATTAAAATAAATCATTATATTTTTTCCCGGTCCAATGATAATTGGTAAATCAAAATTTGGAGTTATGTTAAAATTTGATGAAAAATCCGGAGAATTAAGAAAATGCCTCATCGTTATGTTTGAAATGTTCAAAGAAGAAATATTCCATGTTTCATTTCCTGTATTTGAAAATGTCAGATGAATTATTGTAAAATTATTTGTAGCATTTACTATGGAATGATAAGTAGTTGTTGAATAAGGTAATGTTCCACCTGTGTATGTTCTTACAGTTCCATTTCTAAATCCATAAGAATGATAATAAGGGTCTGGAAATTGATGCATCTCGGGAGAATCATAAATTTCTAATGAATGATAAACATGTTTTCCCTGTCCCCCGGGCGGTAGTAAACTTGGATGCGTTCCTTTTGTAATTGAAAATTGTGAAATTTCAGAAGCAACTGAATCAATTGGAAGTAATTTAACTACCTCCCTTTCTAACATTACATCATAATACATATAACTACCTCCTTTATTTACTGTAAGTTCTCCGTCAGTCCCTAATGGTTCTAAAGTTGCGTTTATATAAATTTTTGTAACATTTCCACACGGGGCACTTAAATTTTGCCAGGAGTATATTTTGTAAAAAGGTGTATTTTGTGTTTGGTTTGGTGGCAAACTTACTCCCGTAATGTTTAATCTATAACTTACTCCTTTTGGAATAGTATCTTCCAAATATATTAAAGTAGCATTTTCAAAACTGCTCTCAGAATAACAATAAGCTGTTTTGTTTCCTGCGTCACTGCAATTGCAACTTCTATTTGTGTAATCATAACGCACACAATTATTGGGATATATTGCTATTTCTATAGTAACATTTGCTGTACCGTTCGCAGGCATAACATCACTCACGTTTCCATTTTGTAGAATCATATATATACTTTTTGTTACAGTCATATTATTTCCAATTTTCGGCAGACCATGTACTGATAGTCTATCTACCAATTCTCTCAAAGGAGATGTGTAATTCCTGTCCCATACATCTTTATAATCAACCTTGGAAGTGTTTGATGGCCCGACGGTGGCATCGTTGTGTAATTCTCCACCCAAATTAAACGGAAAAAAATCCCCAGCAGTAACATTACTCATATTCACCCAGGTGCAATTATTATCATTACATGGAGGATTATTTGTACAGTCAGATGTTTCACTCCACCATCTTGGCGGCGTATGAACTACAATATCTACCCTTCCGATAGGGTCAATATTATCATGAGGAGAAACATTCATAATTGTTGAACAATTGGTTGCGTTAATTACAGGATAAATTTCTCCTGTGCGTGTATTGCTATAATTATAAACCATAACATTTGTTGATGTCCATCCGGAAGGACAAGTAACACTTATATTTACAGTTACATTCTTCCAATTTCCTTGTTCATCTCTAACAGTTACATTTATCTGATTTGGAATTATATCTGAAATTATTGCATTTATTGCAGGTGTTTCTCCTTTGTTTTGAATCGCGATGTCAATATAAGCACTATAATTAGAACCTGCGGCAAGTGGGGTTGGAAGACCGCTATCTTTATCAACCCTTAAATCTGCTCTTGTCATCGCGTTAACATAAGTTCTGTCTTGAAAAACCTCTCTGTTTTGTCCATTTACATCCGTAAAATTTATCGTCACATTTCCGATATTTGTCAATCCAGTACTGCCCGTTCTTGTTGAAATTTTGTATGTGGCGTTGAACAATCCTGGATTCAAGGTTGAAAAATTTACCTCAATGTAATTTGTTCCGGATGATAGTACAACAACAGCACAAGTTGAATTTGGATATATTAATGAATTTAATTGAGTACAAAAATCTGTATTTGGATCTAATTGAAATTCTTGATTTATATTAATTCTCATGCGCACATTATTTAAGGTTTTATTCCATGTATTTCCGAACAATGCGCTTACTGTCAAATTTATGTTTTCTTCCAAAGCAGGAATAACTAGCACATTATTTGCATCATAATAATTTGGCAGATCAGTTAATTCTATGCTTCTTTCAAATTCCATTCTCTCAGAAATTCCATACGTGATAATAAAAGCCAACGCTCTTTGTGTTTCATAATTAGAAGCTAAATGAGGAACAGATAAATAAACCCTTCCATTACCATAATCCTTATAAGCCATTGCTGTTCCTGCATAACTATTTACGCTTCCATTTGGATACATCAGATTTCCGGAAAAATTTGCGATAGAAGTTAAATTTGAACCCGGAACAGACAAATTTATTAGTGGGTCTCCAATTGTATAAGAAGAAACATTTGAAGCATTATAGCCAAAAGAAGCAGGATTTGTAAAATTTTGAAATTGAATATATCCCTTATTGCTGGATCCATATAACCTGTTATCATCAGTCAAATTTATGGTGTTATTTGCTGTAATATTTGCCATCTGCAAAATGTACATCCCATCACTCTCAGCAAATATTGACCCGCCATTCAAAACGAAATTTTTCAGATTGTTTAATCCTGTTGATGTAAAGTTTTCCTTAATTTGATCCATCCATTGTGTTACATTATCAGAAGGACCATGCTGAATTGCGGGAATTAAAAACATATCACAATTGTTCAAATTTCCATTAGCAATATCTGTTTCTGTAACCAAAGTATAATCCAAACCCAAAAAATTTGAAACAAAGCCCTGTAAAGGAAGCCGCCCATAGGTAACTTCATTGTGTTGAGGTGAATCGTCCTTCACATTGCTCATGAATATACAAACATTTCGCTTTTGAGGCGCATAAGCTTGGTCAACAGAAAAATTGTTTGCCATATTTAAAGGCACAGTAATATTGCTAATAAAAGTTCCGTTGCTGTAACTTTGACCATTCTTTGTAAAATCTACTGCAGAAAATTTATCGGCATATTCATGATATTGATCATACACCCTATTCAAGTTCTCCTTAAATGAAGAAGAAATGGCACTTACACTTGTTTGATTTGTTAGATATAATTGTGCATCATTAGGGTAGTCAACTGCAAAAACATCATTACCTCCAAAAAGCAGGATAATACTAAAAATAATAATATATACAATTTTCCGTTGCTTTATATATTTTGTCTTTGACATTTTTTAAATGATAAATTTTCGGATGAATAAAATTTAAAAACTTATATTAAAGTAAAATATATTTATATTAAAGTATATATAAATTTTAAATTAAAATATATAAATTAAATTATAAATTATTTATAAATTAAATTGAATAAATTAGTATTTATAAATTAAATAATATTATAAATTAAATTGAATAAATTAGTAATACTCATTTATAAATTAAATAATATTATAAATTAAATTATAAATTATTTCTTGTGCCTGATTAAAAATATAAATAAAATTATTAATAAAATAATAATTATCAAGTACAAACCATAAGTTATAAATTGATCTGTACTTTGTGACAGAGTAGATTGATTTGAGAGGTTTTCTTGGTTTATATTTGGTACATCGGTCTGGTTGATTTGTGCTGTGTCAGGTTGATTCGCATTTGCAGCATTGGTTTGATTTGTTGAAGATGTGCCAGGTTGATATGATATATTAATTTTTGATACATCGGTCTGATTGGTTTGCTGATTTTGTGATGAGACAGATTGGTTTGATACATTAGTTTGGTTGTTTTGCTGATTTTGTGATGAGGCAGATTGGTTTGATACATTAGTTTGGTTGTTTTGCTGATTTTGTGATGAGGTAAATTGGTTTGTGCTGCTTTGGCTGTCTTGTGATGTGTTGGACTGGTTTACATTATTGGTCTGATTGTTTTGCTGATTTTGTGATGAGGCAGATTGGTTTGTGCTGCTTTGGCTGTCTTGTGATGTGCTGGACTGGTTTACATTGTTGGTCTGATTGTTTTGCAATGAGGCAGAATCTATATTTATATTAAAACCTTCTTTTTTTTCTCCACAGTTGTTAATTTTAACATACACTGTTTTTACGAGTGCACTATTAACATAAATTTCCAGTGCAACATTTGAAGAGCCATTTGCATTTACAAAAGGTACTATCATATATATTCCATCTTTTATATTCTCTTGTGAATCGTTGTATCCCTCACACTTTGCAACTATTACTCCGTTATTTAATGGACTTTCACCTACATATACTGTTCCCTTAATATATGTAACATCTCTGCATTGTTCTGCACTTGTGATATTAACCAAAATCATAAAACAAATCAAAAATTCCAAAATATACAAAATTTTATTTCGCATATTACTTTATAAATAATTTGAAAATTAAAATTTAAAATAATTTAAGATAAATCTAAATAAAAGTAGTGGTTTCATTCAGTCAGACGAAATCCGACTACCTATGTTGATTGTTATCAAATTTTTATATCTGTGAACGGCATAAGAGGATATTCGGAAATGCAAATTTTCCGATATATCTGCCTAAATATTTGTAAAACTATTACATAAATTTAAAATAAATATATAAATTAGATTTAAAAGATTATATTATATACAAAAGTTTCCAACTCATTAAATTATTAAATTTAATACTTACAAATAATCTCAAGAATTTATACAAAAGATTTAAATCCTGGTTTTAGGAAATATTTTCACAATTTTTAAATCAACTTTAAATAGTGAAAATCCATAAGATTTTCAATCTTACAAAATGTTCTGAACATTTTGTCCATCTCCGAACAACAGCGAGGTGATTTGTTAATGGAGTAAATTAAAATGGGAAACTTTTGTGTTAATTAATTAATGTTGGTGGCAAGAAAAAACAGAGTCGGCAATACTCTTTTTTCAATAACTTTGAAAGATGGGAATTATTTAAAATAGACATTTTTGATTTTTTAAATCTTTCACATAATTTGTTTAATAGAAAATGTTGCTGATTTTAGAGTAATGTGAATAAGAGAAAAAGTAAAATTCAAAAATTTTCCCAATACTTTGTCCATAATTTTGTCATCAAAGTGTGAAATAATGGAAGTAAGAAATATAATAGAGGCAATAGAACTAAGAATGCAAGTAAGAGAGTAGATAAAAAGATTAAAATTGAACCAACCCATATAACATCAACATTCCACCCAATAAATGTAAAACTGTTATTGTTAATGACAATAGAGGATAATAAAAAAGTGACACCCGCCAAATAAAGAAAACTTATAAATGTTCCCACAACATATGACTTGGACTTATCATGAATTTCTTTTTTAAGTGTTATCTCTAAAAGTTCATTCATTCCTTTGCCAAAGCTAATTAATATTGTTGCCGCGACCCCGCCAAATATCACTAAATTTGATGGATTTATTAAATTTGATGTGCCACCTTCAATTACCATTTTTAATGCTCAATTTAATTTTTAAATTTTTTATATCTTCTTCATTTGCATACTTTTTTTCGCCTTTCTCAAACTTTACGAACTTTCCTAATGATTCTTTTTGAAAAGATTTTTCGTCTTTTAAGACATTTTCAACATCAAAAACGTTTGCTTTTTTCCATAAATTTTCAAATTTTGTTTTGTATTTTATTGCTCTGAAAGGAGAATGCTCTATCCATCCACTTCTTTTATCACTTCCGGACCCATGTGGATCACTTATACAAAAATATTTATCATCTGCAACCTTAAAATGGCGTTCTTCTCTCTTCTTTAACAACCTAATTTCTATCTTTTTCTCTTTTGCCAATTCCAATAAAGTAATGGAATTAATGTCAAATTCTGGACCGCATAAAAATCTAATTTTCCCATTATTTTCTATGATATTTTCTATGTTCTCCTTCATTTCTTCATAAAATCCAGAATAAGCTTCACCACTAAGAATACAAATATCTTTTTTATCGTTTGAAAGAATATATTTATTGCAAATTTCAACATCTTCTTCTAAACTTTCAAATTTCTTTCTATCTCTAAACAAACTAAATTCTAAAACCATTATGAAAATTACAGCACATAAAAATAAAAGTGAAAATATTATATTTGCATCCTTGGTTTTAGACACTCCAACATAACCAACCAACACAATTAAGAAAAACAAAAAAATCAAAGATAATACTAAACTCGTTGAATTTCTTATTGTAATATTTTGTCCAATCCTTTCATTTCCTTCCATTTTATTATAAAAAAGTATTATTGCAAAAGTTTACCATTTCAATTTATAGTTCTTGTTATCAATTTTGTTTGATAATCCCTTTAAATTGGGATAATTAATTTGTGAGATATTTTTTAAAAATCTACTAAAAAAATATTTTTTTAGTAAATAAATTTTTCGATCCTGTAAAGAGGAACCACAGACAGCAAATGTCTTTGGAAATATCAAAATTAAATATTACAAATAGTAATATTTATAATTTTAATTTTAAACATTAAATTAACAAAAGCTTCCTATTTCATAAAATTGGTGTGTTAAACCTAAATTTTCTAAACATAAGTTTGGACGTAATCTTGGTTGTAATTCCAAATGGGAAACTTTTGTTTTATATAATAAAATATAAATATATTAAAATAAATAAAAAAATAAATAAAATTTACTATTTTGGCTTAAAACCTCCATAAGTTTACCTGGTGTTTTTAATTACCGCTTCAATAATTTCATTTATTTTGCCTGTGTCATTAATTCCCCTTTTTTGCAGATACTTTTTCGTAATTTTAATTGCGGACTTTCCGTATTTCTTATATTTATTATAAATTTCTTTTGCACCCTTTATTATGTCTGATTCTGATATTTTTTTATTTTCTGTTTCCTTTTCTTTCATGAGATCTTCAGGTTTTTCAGTCACCCCTGTAATTTCTTCTTTTTCTTCTTTTTCTTCTTTTGCAACCTTTATTATATTAGGTTCCCTTGTGGTTTTACCTAGTTCCAGCATTATCTCATTTTTTTCAAGTATTTTAGGAAGTTCTGTCTTTTCCGGTTTCTTTTCTTCTTTTACTTCTTTTGGTTTTTTTGCTGCTTTATGAAGTGCTTTATTTTCTTCTTTTTGTCTTTCAACAGTTCTTTCAGGTTCTTCTTTAATTTTTTCTTCATAATGTTTTCTTTCTGTTTTTATTTTTTCATTTTCCGTCTTTAATTTATCATTTTCCGTCCTGAGATCTTCAATCTCTCCCTTTAAATTTGTATATTCGTCTCTGAATTTTTCATAGATAAATTTGTCTTTTACTGCTTCTCTGATAAATTCCGATTTGTTCTTTACAGAATATAATAACCTTATAATCTCTTCGTTAACATTTACACAAATAACCTTGGTTTTTTCGCCGTGTTTATCTGTTTCTGCCATTTTAAATTTATTTAAAATATACGAATGAAATGAACTTATTTTTTAATTTATATAATAATTTATATAATAATTTATATAATAATTTAATTAGGAGGAGTATAAGATATTATAATTATATAATAATATACAATATAATACAAAAATACTATATACAGACAGATAGAATATACAGATAGAAATATACAGATAGAAATATACAGATAGAAATATACAGATAGAAATATACAGATAGAAATATACAGATAGAAATATACAGATAGAAATATACATTGACAAGGTCAATTATATAAAAACCATACAGAATATTATATAAGTATACAGAATATTATATAAGTATACAGAATATTATATAAGTATACAGAATATTATATAAGTATACAGAATATTATATAAGTATACAGAATATTATATAAGTATACAGAATATTATATAATTTGCACATCATACAACTATCTTCACTCCTTTGCATGCTACATTCGGAACATAAATCCCTCCCCTGTTTTCAACATTCCTGTCAATTCCCAAAATTTCTATGTTTATAAATTTACCGCTTAAAAGAAAATTTTTTAATGGAGTACTGCTGCCATTTTCAATATAAAAACCCCTGTCAACCTTAACGGAAAATTCCGTTGTCATGGAATTGGCAGTGTGCATTCCGCTTACCGAACAGATGAACAGGACATTTTTATATTCGTCAAAAATTTCCTTAACCTTGTTTCTGCTGTCAGCAATAATATTGTGAAACCCTATGGAAGGAATACCTGCCCCTCCCCTGACCGCATTTCCAGTGGGTCCAGCATTAAATTTCTTTGCCATCGTCCAGTCATAAGCAAAATTTTTTACGGTTCCGTCTTCCATCAGTAAATTTGTCTTCGTCCCGCATCCTTCGCTGTCAAAAGTAACTGTATTAACACCGTTTTTCATTAACGGGTCATCAATTATTGTCAGATTTAAATTTCCTATACTTTCGTTAATTTTTCCGGTAAGCAGCGACTCACCTTTATCAACAGCCCTCGCATCAAAATTACCCACAAATAAAGCCAGCAATTCACCAAATGTCTGCTGATTAAACACAACTACATCGGGAATTTTTTTAATTTTTCCCGGATTTAATGACTCTGCTGCTTTTCTTTTTAAATTTTCCATAAAATTTCCGACATCAAATAAAAACCGCTCTTCTTTTTCGTCAATTGCTGTTGATTTATCTTTGCTGCGAATATTATTGCTTTCTGCAATACACAATCCGCCTGCTTCAAAGAACGAAATTTCTTCCATGCATTCAACACCCTCTGAATTTACAATTTTGCCTGCTGCAATTCCGTAGTTAAGAGACCCTTCGCTCAGTGTATTTTTTTCATCAAAAATTTTAAGAAAGTCTTTAACTTCATCTAATTCAAAATTTAAAATTTTTCTGTCAACATTCCTGTAATTTTTTTTGTTCGCCTCCGGAAGCCCGTAAAAATCAACCGGCTTTGATATTTTGGCGATTTTGACAGCCCTTTTTACGATGTTATCATCTATTTTAGTTGATAAGACATATCCTTGTTTTTTGTCAATAAATATTCTAAATCCGACATTAAAACCGGTTGCACTTTCAACTGAACTGATTGTGTTTTTATGTAAATTTGCTGTTGTGCTGTTCGCCTGATACACATAAATTTCACAATCCCCGAATTTACTGCCTTCTTTTATTGTCTTTTTTATTTTTTCATCATCAAAAGCAAAAGATGAAATTTCACTTTCTTTCGTTGTGTTTTCTTTCATCGTATAATATAAAGTTTGATTATATAAAAATCTACTTAAATTTTATATAAAACCATATAACAAATAATATTACTCCTAAAACAAATATATAATCCAATATTCCTGTATTTTGCTCAATAATATGCCAGTTTTGATTCAAAACATATCCCAAATATGCCAAAATACCACACCATATAAATGAGCCGACAAATGTGTATAATGAAAATTTTTTAATGTCCATATTTGCAATTCCCGCAGGAAAAGAAATCAGATGTCTGACAACCGGAATAAACCTAGATATAAAAATTGCCTTTTCGCCGTGCTTTTGGAAAAAATTTTCTATTGTGGTAAAATGCTTTTCGGTTATTAAGATATATCTTCCATACTTCAATATAAATGTCCGTCCAAAAAATTTTCCGACATAATATGAGAATAACGCCCCGATAACCGAACCGGCTGCCCCTGCCAATATGACTGCCAGCATATTTAATTTTCCTTCATAAACCAAAAATCCAGCAAAAGGCATAACTGCCTCGTTCGGAATCGGTAAGGCGGTTGATTCCATCGCCATAAGTATAATTATTCCTGCATACCCTGTTTGTCCGATAAAATGGACACAAAATTCAATTATCGGTTCTATAAGACTCATTATTTTTTAGTTATCAATAATTGGTGCTGGCCCACTAAAATTGGGATAATTATATATTTGTTTTTTTTTACTAATAATTTTTATTATAAAGTTATAGGACTTACTTAGATTATTTTGTAAATGAACATAAAAAGTCAAGAATTCATATCTGCCTTACGTAAGTCCTGTAATGTTTAAAATTAAACTTATACCAAAAGTTTCCCATTTCAGTTTACTCCATTAACAAATCACCTCGCTGTTGTTCGGAGATTTAAAATTTCTAATGAAATTTAAAATAAGATTGAAAATCTGTTGATTTTAAAATTGTGAAAATATTTCCTAAAACCAGTATTTAAATCTTTTGTATAAATTCTTGAGATTATTTATAGGTTTAATCTTAATAATTTAATGAGTTGGGAAACTTTTGTTATGTACTATAACAAGCATAATTTTTCTTTATAATCAACAACAATAATAGAATATTTTGCTACAATGTGAGAATCCTATAGGACTTTCCATACTGAACTGACATATTTCTTAACTTTTCATGTAATGCT
>Ga0210035_1000476_pt1 | contig 29439 bp, 31 predicted proteins | sample CryGeymeta201507_FD_183975 | JGI IMG/M metagenome (GOLD analysis project Ga0210035, IMG submission 183975) | Groundwater microbial communities from Crystal Geyser aquifers in Utah, USA - Crystal Geyser metaG 2015-07 (SPAdes) (version 2) | ecosystem: Environmental > Aquatic > Deep subsurface >...
CTGTTCGGTCCCATCGGGCATATCCCGCCCGCCGAAGCCGAAGCTAATTACTATGCAGCCTGCGAGAACCTCGATATGGTCGCATGACTCAAATGAAACCGCCTCCGGAAAACCCGGGACGCTTCACTCGAATTTAAAACCACCTGTAACCCACATGACCTATTGGGCGAATTTCATGTTGGAGGGACCTTGAAACCAGAAAGGTCATTTATGAAAATCTCACAGATAGTTGCTGCCAAAAAAACCCCAACGCAAACAGTCTCCCACAATCAGAATTTTGGCACGGCAATAAATAAAATGCATGAAGCGCGTATTGGCTCCATTGTCGTTGTGCATGCGGATACCGGCGCACTGCTCGGATTGGTGTCCCAACCTGAAATTTTGGCAGGCCTGGCAACTTTCGGGTCTTCAAGTGTGGGCCATTGTATAACGGGTATGATGCGCAAACCGGCTCCTGTCTGCGGTCTTGGCGACGACGTCAAAACGGTCATGCATCAAATGACCCGTGATCGGTGTCGTCATACTGTTGTGACCGATCCTGATGACTTGATCCTGAGTGTCGTGTCTATCGGGGACCTTGTCGCCGCACAACTGCAGGATTCCCGCCTGGAAGCCGATGTGCTTCGTGATATGGCGCGCCCCCGTTTGATGGCGGCTTCGGCTTAGTCCGGGAAAGGCTCGCTAGTGGGATTGCTGCTCTCAATTGGTCAACTGCTGGCGAGTTTCCTAACGCGCCCATCGCGCTCGCCTTACGTCAATATACCGACGGATCCGGTACTTTTGGCGCGTACGATCAAGCCCGGCGATGTGCTGCTTGTCGAAGGAAAGCAGCGCATCAGCACCGCCATCAAATATCTGACCCAGTCAACCTGGTCCCACGCGGCCTTGTGCGTTGATACACAGGTGATCCCCTCTCATGAACCGCATCCGACTTTTATAGAAGCGGATGCGGTTGACGGTGTTCGCCTCGTCGGCATTGAGGAATTTGAAGGATTGCACACGCGCATATGCCGTCCCTTGGGGCTGTCGGAGAATGACATCGCGGCGGTTGTTGCGGACGCCATGGGACATCTGGGTGACAGCTATGATTTGCGCAATGTAGTCGATCTTGCCCGATATCTGTGCCCCACCCCTCCAGTGCCAGTTTCATGGCGCAGGCGCATGATAGCCTTTGGCAGCGGAGAACCAACGAAAGCCATCTGTTCAACGCTGGTTGCGCAAGCCTTTCAATCCATTCGCTATCCGATCCTGCCGAAAATTACCCTCGAGCTAGCGACAGATCCGGATTGCATGGGCTGCGTTCGAGAGCTGTTGCACATTCGCCATCATAGCCTTTTTACCCCGCGTGATTTTGACGTTTCGCCTTATTTCCTAATAGTGAAACCGAACTTGGAAAATGGATTCGATCACCGGATGCTGGTCTGGCAGGATCACGCCGAATTTCAATAGACAGAGAATCACAACCGGCTAGTCATTGGCAGCACCGAGCACGAGTTGAAAATTTTTCCGCTCCAACCTGCAAGGCAGGAGAAATTCGGAGAGCGATTCAGCACCAACATTCGAAAGAAATTGATCTGCGCGCGACCGGTCTGCAGTACAGAGGCTCTGGAGGTGATCGAGAACCATCTGCAGTCGGTAAAGCGAAAATGTCAGCGCCGCCCGCTTACCCTGCCGCCCCCCGATCGAGAAAGGCAACTCGCCCAGCGCCCTCGGGACAACCGTTCCCGGAGAATTTTGGCTGGCCCATTTCGCAAGCAGTTTAGAGGTTTCGATCAAAAATGGGATCTGTTCAGCAGCTTGCCACTGGAACATCGGCAGAATCGTTTCCGGACATTCATCATGTTCAAGATACTCGCCATCAATATCGGCCGGATTATGGCAGCTCACAACCCAGCGGGCAACGTACGGCGCAATCCGGCGCATCAGTTCGCCCGATTTGGGATCACGGTAGAGATGTGCATATAATGGACCAAGCAGCGCAAAATCTCCAAGCGATGGCTGCGTGCCGAACAGAAACGGATGCTTGGCAAGATGCGCGGAGAAAGCTTCGAGAAAGGCTTCGTAGGACGCCTCGATCCCGGGAATTGTTGTTTCGTCCACTCCCAGAACCGGGACCATGGAACGAAACCGGTCTCCGATAGCTTGTCCGATCGCGCGTTGCTCTTCCGGCGTCGCGTCTGGCGCTGAGGTTTGACCGAATTGACCACAAATCCAGTCAGCATTGTAATTCCAGCGATAATGCATCGCCGGAATTACCAGCCATTCATCGCCGAACAATTGCAGCATCAAGGTCGCCAATCCCTGTACTGCCCCTGCGGGAATGACGGGGATTCCTGTCTCGTGCCCTTCAAAATAGGCAATGATATCAGCAGAATCCTGGATCGTCCTACCATCGGGCGTTTGAACTACCGGAATCACGGGCCATCCGACCTTGGGAACTATTATGTCGCGGTAAATATCAGCGGTCGAGAGGACTTCTTCAAACGGAATGCCTTTCCAGCGCAAATATCCTCTTACCTTGCCGGTAAAGAGACTGGCTGGTGACCCGATGAGGGTATAGGTCATGACATTTTCTTCCTGATAATTGATATTGTGGGCGCGGAATATTTGACTTTGTTGCCTGGGTTTACCTTAGCCGACGAGAGCCGGAGGTGGTCGTGAAGATGATGACCGAATAGGCGGCGGGTGCAATCCCGTCCACAAGTTGTGACATTCTATCTGTCGCAGGGATCAAGCATGCAGCGCATCAGAGCAAACACGGGCATGAGCAAAAGACTGACAGCTACAAGACCGAGCATGTCGCTATCAAATCTTGTTGACACATAATCATAAGTGGGAATTCCCACCAGAGCCGATACTGCCAGAGCCGCCAGCCGCGTCCAGACCATCGAGGAGTGTCGCCGCTTTGGCGAGCGCCTGGGGACATGTCGCAACGGCTGAATTGGTCGCATATGCGAACTGCCCGTTGCCCGATTTCTTTCAGCGCGGCAACGGGTTTTGATACCGGTGATGGAGCTGATTGGCGCGAGCCGCCGACTTCCGCTAGTTGAAGGGCCGTCAGAGGTAGCTGATATGAGCAACATGTTCATGGCATCTTCCGCTTTGTCAATGTGACGGTCTTGCTCTTATGTTCGTTTGAATTGGAGATTTGGTTACGCGTCGGGCCGGGATATCGCTTCATCGCCAAGCCTTGCGCAATCCAGCCGGGCCCGGCGCTTGAACCAAGCATACCTTCGGAAACATCATAAACATCACGATATCCAGCGGCGGCAAGCCTTAACGTCATCAAGCGCGAACGGCGGCCGCGGGCACAGATAAGCGCAATCTGACGCGAATGATTTTTGCCAACCCGGCGTGCAAGTGCGTCCATAAATCCCGGCTCGTGCATCGACAATGGTACGGCATATGCTCCGATACCGGTTTTCCGCCATTCTTTGGGCGAACGGATGTCGATCAGCAATATTTCTCCGCGCGCTGCCCGATTGGCAGCTTCATGGGCAGTGAGTAGCGATATGCGATCCGCCATGGCGAAGATCAAACCGGTCGATCCCGCAACGAATAAAACCGCTTCGACTTGCAAGAAACCACGCCGTTTCAACCACGCCGCCACCGGTGATAGCGTTCGACCCAGACCAGCAGCTTCTCAGGCGCATGGTTTCGCTTCCATTCGCCCGCTGCATATTTGTTCGCCTCGGCCATCGTCGGATAGGTGTGGATGGTACCCATGATCTTGTTCAGGCCCAGGCCGTGTTTCATTGCCAGCACATATTCTGCCAACAATTCCCCCGCATGTTCGCCGACGATTGTTACACCCAGAATATTGTCCTTGCCCGGGACCGTCAATATTTTCACGAAGCCTTTCGTAGCACTTTCGGTGATGGCACGGTCGAGTTCATGCATTGGATAGATTGTAAGCTCATAGGCAACGCCGCTTTCCTTTGCTTCCCGTTCATTGATACCCACTCTGGCGATTTCCGGATCGACGAATGTTGTATGGGGAATGACACGGTAATCGGCCCTGAAACTGCGCAAATGGCCAAACAGGGCATTAACGCTCGCATACCAGGCCTGGTGGGCAGCCACATGCGTGAACTGGTACGGCCCTGATACATCACCGGCGGCAAATATATTGGGGTACATCGTTGCCAGCGTATCGTCGGTGACAATGGTCGCATCGGTTTGAATACCAAGTTCCTCGAGGCCATAACCCTTGAGACGCGCCGATCTCCCGACTGCGACCAGAAGCGCGTCGAAAGGAACAGCTTTTTCCTGGCCATCAGCTGCCACGATTATTCGCTTTTCACCGTTGTTTTTCTCGCAGCGAATTGCGTCATGTTCCGTCAGAACGGTAATGCCGGATTCCCGTTGCCCTTCGAGCGCGATTGCGGAGACATCGTCATCCTCGCGCGGCATGATCCGCGGTCCACGCTGGATCTGCGTGACATCGGCACCAAGCCGCGCGAAAGCTTGCGATAGCTCGCACCCTATTGGGCCGCCACCAAGTACAACCAGCCGTTCGGGAATGGCATCCAGCCTGGCAAATTCAGTCCACAGCGTATCGCTCGTGACATAGCCCACTTCATCAAGCCCCGGCAGGTCGGGGACGTGCGGCTCAGCGCCAGCAGCGATGACAATCGATCGCGTTGTCAGTTGCAGTATTTGACCATCATGGCATTTGATCTCGACGGTCCAGGGGTCGATGATTTTAGCATAGCCTTGTACCACATCGACCCCAAGCTTTGTGTAGCGCTCGACACTGTCATGCGGCTCGATCTCGGCGATAATGTCATGAACACGCTGCATGACGCGCTTGAAACTGAATTTGGGATCAACTGCCACCAATCCATAGACATCGCCGCAGCGCATCTGGCCGGCGAGTTTGGCGCTTTTGATCAGTGCCTTGCTCGGCACACAGCCGTAATTGAGGCAATCACCTCCCATTTTAGACGCTTCGACCAGGGTCACCCTGGCTTTGACAGTAGCTGCTATATAGGATGAAACCAGCCCGGCGGCGCCGGCGCCGATAACGATCAGATTGCGATCAAAACTTTTTGGCCTGATCCAGTGCGCATAGACGCGGCGACGCTTGATAAAGGCCATCATCCACTTCCCGATCCAGGGGGTCAGGGCGAGCGCCGCAAAGGACCCCAGCAAGCCCGGTGACACAATGTCGCTCAGAGCATTGATCCGGGCAATCTGCGTTCCGGCGTTTACATAAACAATCGTTGCCAAAAGCATGCCGAGCTGACTGACCCAGAAATAGGTGCGGGTCTTGATCGGCGTCAGCCCCATCAGAAGATTGACGAGAAAGAACGGAAATACCGGCACGAGACGGAGCGAAAACAGATAGAAGGCACCATCGCGCGCCATACCCGCATTCAGTGCCTTCAGACGATCACCAAACCGCGCCTGAACCCAGTCTCTGAACAAGTAGCGAGAGCCCAGAAATGCCAATGTCGCGCCAATGGTAGATGCAAAGGATACAATTAGCGTACCGGCGATGACACCGAATATCGCACCCGCCGCCAAGGTCAATATTGCCGCACCTGGAATTGACACAGCGGTGGCCGCTATATAAATCAGAAAAAAGACAAGAATGACAAATAACGGAGAGGCCTGATAGCGCGCGTCGATCGATTGTTGCTGACTCTTCAAGTTCTCCAGCGTCAGCATCTGACCCATATCGAAAAAAATGAAGGCAAAAATTGCCAGAGCAACAAGGATGAGTATGACAATTTTCTTCATGCAATAGTTCCTGTCGATATCTTACGGATTTGCGGCCGCCCTCTGCGAGATATTGCCGACAGGAAACAATGGAGCTTTGTCACTATGTGTCTGAGCCGCCCGGATCATAGGATGCAAATGCTCTTACAGCCTTGCCGATTTCAGGCAGCTGTCGTTCAAAGTTCGTGCATCCTCGGCACATGGTTACATGCAGCCGTAAATTCGTACGCTCGGAAATCGAAAGCTCCCGTTCCTGGCGCTGTGACAGGAGAAAGGTTGCGTCATGACAATTTAGCATGGATCGGCTCCGGCTCCAAACCAGTTCTGCTCAAGGCAAGCCCGTAAACCAAGCCTTGCACGGTGAAGAATGACATAAATGTTGGTGACAGACAGACCGGTCTCAACGCAGATTTCCTCGGGAGCCAGTTCGATGATTTCACGCATCATAAAGACGCGGCTTTGCTGGGCTGGAAGACAATTGAGACAATTATCGAATATGGCCAAAAACTGGTTGCTGTTTAGCGCCGCCTCGGGATCGCCCCACGGAGACGGTCGCGACGTGTTGCGCCACACTCCTCTATGGTTGAAGACCGCTGGATAGCCGTCGATATCATCCTCGCCTTCGCATTGCATGACAGTTGAAGGGTGCTTCTGTCGCCGCCGCAGAAGATCGGCAATCTTGTTTTTGAGGATTGCAATGATCCAGGTTTTGAGTGCAGCTTCGCCACGGAAGCTGGCGCCATTTTTGAACGCGCCCTCGAGTGCTTCCTGTACTGCATCCTCAACTTCGGCATCATTGCCAAGCTGGAGCCTGGCAAAGCGCAGCATTTCATCACGCATCCGCGCAAGAAACCGATCATCGATGATATTTTCTTGCGAGGGCGCGTCATTCATGATTGCAGCAAGCTGTTCCATTCAATCGCACATTGACTTTCGTGCCTTCGCGCCACTGTAGCTCGCTACCAGAAACGGAACGGCATAGTTAATCATGAACCGCGACCAGTCGACATATCCATCATACCAGATGGTGCCGCCCTGATTGATAATATTCAGGCAGGTTCCGACCACAATCGCCACGCGCATGGCGTTACCGACCACGGGCCTTGACAGCATGACGGTGAATAAACTTGCCATTGGTGTTACCCCCTCTTCACTTGTTCGCCCGGAACTATATTGTCCGTGCAACGCGTCAACAAATCCTGTTCCTCAGGCACATGGCCATAGGTGTGCTCGCACATCGCTGTCCCGCTAATTACCCCAATCGGCACCAAATTACAGCGCAAAACAATCGAGGTCATCTGCTACCTGGAGCGGACCCGAATAGTGCTTGCGGATGGCGGCCTCACCCTCTGCCTGACGGCTGAGCGCCCGTTCCATATTGTGGGCGAGAACAAGATTTCCTGGCTTGATGGCCGCTGCGACCTCACCGATGGAACCGGGCCAGCGGTGCAGTCCGCGTGGCTGACCATCGCCCTCGCTGATCACATTGTGCATGATCAGAATATCGGGTTTGAAATTCCGGAAGACCTGAACGAATTTTTCGCTAAGAAAACTTTGATCTCCGGCAAAAATTACTGATTTGCCGCCGGTCTCGATCAGATAGGCAAGAGCGGGAAGATCGCCGTGATGGACCGCTATGGCTTTTACCTTCAAATCCCGGTCTTCGATCACGGGCTGTAAATCCTCGATGGAAACATCGACCTCTGTGGATTCCAGCATCGGCAGGCCAAAACGGCCGTCGAGGTAACCCGAAAGATAACGAAACGCGCCTATGCGCTCATCAAAGAGAGCCGCCAGATGGGCTTTCATCCCGGGAAACAGGCTGTCCCCGTTCGGTCCCACAATCGGAAGCGGTTCGCTCCGGTTGGCAAATCCGCCGCTGTTCAATATCGCAGACAGGTCTCCCACATGATCGGCGTGAAAATGGCACGGTGATCGGCGAAATTCGCACCGGACTCGCCGTAACGGACAAAAGCGCCGCTACCCGCATCGACCAGAAGCACCGCCTTTCCATCAATCCAGACCAAGGCACTTGATGCCGCACGATGGCCTTCAGCGATCGGGCCGCCAGAACCCAATATCTGAACGGCAACAGGTGCGGTACATAGTTCTTCAGCCGGGACCGTGCATCCGGCGAGGCCGAAGGAGATAGTCATCGCAAAAAGCAGACGCTTGATTCCTGCCATTTTTCGCCGAGCCTCTGGCGGCGGTTCGGCGCCAGTCGCATTTTGTGAGCGGGTAATTTTTGATTTCATGTCACCAGCGGATCAATGCCGGAACAATGACCCGGCCAGCAATGGCGCTGACTGCGACGGTCATGCTATGCCACAAGCCAATATGATAGATATCGCCAAATGGGCAGTGCAGCGAATAAGCAAAAATGCCCAGGCTGCCAGCAGCTATGCCCGTCAACAGACCCGCTTGGCCCGGAGAAGTTGGTGCACCGCGGCGGAGCCACATTGTCAATGCCCCGCCAACGATCAGGCCTAGCATGCTGCCATTTGTCAGGCAATTCAGTCCCTGCACCGGCTGGGACTGGAGAAATGCGTTACCTGCCTGCGAAAATCCCAGCACAATAGCCGTGAGCGGGAGCAATGCTGTCATGGCTACAGCCCACATCCAGCCGATATGGGTATTGCCTACCTGCGGGCGGCTCATGTCAATCACCGTGAAGGATGCTGCAATGCCGAGCATCAGAAACAGTCCGGAAGCTAGCAAGAACAACAGGTCAAGGATCCCAGCGGTCAGCGCGGGCCGGATGCCGATGAACAGCGCCATGACGCCAATGGCGAGAGCAGCACTGCCCGCTGCAATCAAAAGGCTGCGCTGCAACATTAGTGGCCGTGTTGGCCGGAGGTCATCCAACAGATCGTCGATAAACTCATGGGTGTCGGTACGCATAAATATCATTCTTTCTCAATCATGGTGGCAAGTTTCTTCAACCCCCGATGAATATTGACCTTGACCAGAGATTCACTCTGACCACAGGCTTGGGACGCTTCGGCAATTGTCAGCCCTTCAATCTTGACCAACTCGATGGCTCGCGCCTGTGCTGGTGGCAGATAGGAGAACATCCGGTCCAGACTGATCCGTGCTGAAATTGCCGGTTCCGGATTTTCTGCTGCAAAGCCTTCTTCCAATGCCGTCTCGTCAAACTTGTAAACCTTGCGCAAATGGTCAACCCAGCGATACCGGGCAATTGCAGCAAGCCATGGCAGGAACGGTCGGTCCGGATCGTAACTTGCAAGTTTCCGGTGGAGCGAGAGCAGCGTGTCCTGAACCAGATCATCAATCTGATGCTGAACTATTCTTCGTGCATAAAAGCGCTGCAGCCATCTCTGACATTCCGCAAGCAATGTTGCATAGGCTTGACGGTCACCAGTCTGCGATAGCGCCATAAGGCGCGCCATCGTGGCATCATCTGCTATCATGGGCAGGTTCTTTTCAACAATGGGGTATCAAGTGAAAAGAGCCCGCCGCCCCGGACGATCAGCACCAGTACAAGTGCGACCCAGAGGGAATGCACCGGCCACCAGGCGTCAGGGTATACAAATATCTGGATGACCACGGTCCTCCCGAGAAGCGCTAAGGCCGAAAGCCGCGTAAATAGCCCCAGAACGAGCAGGATCGGAAAGACATGTTCCGATACGGTTGCCATCACCGCAGCAAAATCGGAAGGCAATGGCACACCACTATATTCTTCGCTGAATAGAAAATAGGCGGTGTCACTAATCGTGAACCAGGTGCCTTCTTCAATCTTGGTTTGGCCCGATCGCCAAAATATGCCAGCCAGCGCAATACGGACGAACAGCAGCATTATCGATTCTGGAACCTTCGCCGAAACCCATCTAATCAACCGGTCATAAAGCGCGAACATGTCAATTTCCCCAGAAATTCCTGTCAGTGCACCGGTCTCGATCAAACAATCAAAGCCGGTAATGATTTGCAGTCATTTTCTGGTTCGCCAAGCTTGGTCAAAAAGTTACAGATTATAGTCGGCGCGCTGGATTTTCGGGCAGGCGCATCAACATCCGGAAATCTGCCAAAATGGTGCCAGATAGGCTGTCGCATATCCTTGCACCAAGAATCTCATTGCAAGCGCAGCGCGGTTGGCGGTTGAGCTACTGATGCGAAGCTTCCGGTCGGTCATGCCCGGACGGTGGCACCGGACGCAAGCTTACATCAACGCGCGTTTTTAATTTCCGTGACCTTTGCCCCAAAATCCGGGATTTTTGCTCTTTTTTCCTTCGTGGCAGAGCGCCGAGTGTGACCTTTCGTCCGGGCGCGCAATTCGGGCCGGTTGATGCACAGGCTGGCGGTACCAGCTCTATTATATCCAGAATGTCAAAGAGCCTGTCATTACATATCTTCCGCTCTTGCAGGCTGTATTTGCCACAGAGGCCATCCCGTTCCGGGATGGCCTGTTGATTGTCGGTGTCGGCATGGCACTGTTTGCGATCATTGAAACCGAAAAGCATATCCGCCTTCGGGTATCGCAAACAATGACAAATCATCATGCCCGATCTTAGCTTCGTTCGCGCTTCGCCGCTTAGTGTGATGGCGACCGTCCATGCCTGGGATTGTTTAATCTCACCAGAATATTGCATTGCTCGCAGAGACGGGGCATCGCCATTCGGCTGTTTCTGGTCGGCTTTAAGCTGGACGTGAAGCTGATCCGTATCACGACGACAACGATATGCGGGACCGATGCCCATATTTTGAAAGGTGAATATCCGGTCGAGCGCGGTCTGACTATCGGTCATGACCGCCGATCGCTTCGATCTGGCCTAAGATCGTCTGAACGCCCGCAGAATCCACGAACATCGCATTGAGCACGCCTGCCCCGGTTAGATTTTCGAGGAGCGGACCTATTGGGTGGCGCGGAGCAGGCTCTGTCGCCGAAATTCGCTGGGCGTCATACCGGCATGGCGGGAGAAAAAACGCGCGAAATAGGCCGGGTCGTCAAAGCCCACCAAGCCGGCGATCTCCTTTACCGTCAGCATGGTGTATACAAGGTTGCGCCGCGCTTCGAGATAGATGCGGTCGTGGACCACCCGCTTGGCGGTTCTTCCCAATGCAGCGTTTGAGATGTTGTTGAGCTGCGTTGGCGTGATGCCGAGCCGCGCTGCATAGAAATCGAGCGTTGCACCTTCGCGGAAATGCTCCTCGACAAGCGCTGTGAACTCAGCCGCCCGCCGATCCTGTTTTAACGTCGTTGTTGGACGCAGACCTATCTCGGTCGCAAGCGCTCGGACAATCCATACCAGGGCCAGCGAGAAGAATGCACGCAGTGCTACTCCGCGCACCGGCGAAATCCCGGAAAACTCTCCCACTAGCTGATCGAACAGATCGCCGATCAACCTGTCCGTAGCAAATTTGCTGGCAGGAATGATGCGTGGCCTTGAAAGCGCCTCTATCACTTCAGCTGTCGCCCCCAGACTTTCATCGAGCGAGCAATGGTGCAAGGTCACTACATGTCCATCAATGTCGGCTCCGAACGTAAATCCGTGCACGGTGTGCGCCGGGATGACCATGACACATGGCGTAGACAATTCGTAGGAAACCATGTCGAGTTGTACATTGCCGCTACCAGCAGCAATGTAAAAGATGTGCAGTAGCTCCTTATGCTGATGCGGCTTGATTGTCCAATTGTGCAATGCACTTCTCTGGACGATCGATTCGCAATGAATTGGATCAAGCGGGATTTCGATTGATTCTTCATAAATATCAAAACGATGAATGGATTCTTGTAGCATAGATATAATCCTTTCATGCGGCTACCGGATGCAAACGGACCGCCAGAACTTTTGAAAAGTACAGTTCTTATCAAGTTTTGTCCATTCTCTTGCCACTTGGTCGGGGTTAAACCTGTGCAACAGCTGCACGACAGTCGCATGGCAGCGACACATTGTGACAGGAGCTCCCGCGATGTGGGGAAGAACATGATATTGGGGAGCCAATGATAGTACGCAATTATATCGACGGAATGTTCAGGGAGTCCCCGTCGACTTTTAAAAAGCTCTCGCCAGTCGATGGGCGCGTGGTGGCTCTCGTTCATGAGGCCAATGCCGGTGATGTCAACGATGCTGTCATGGCTGCACGCGCGGCAAGCGACGGTGCATGGGGTGGCATGTCCCAGCGCGAGCGAAGCGGCCTTCTGGGCAAGGTTGCCAGCCTGATCGAGGCGCGTTTCGATGATTTCGTCGAGGCAGAGCTCGCCGACACGGGCAGACCGCGTGCCGCCGCACAAGAGTTCGACGTGCCGCGCACCGCCGATACTTTCCGGCTGTTTGCGGGTCTGGCCGGTAGTTACCCGGGGCAATCTTGGCAAACCGAGGCTCCTGGGATTTTGGCGATCAATTACGAGCTGCGCCGACCGGCTGGTGTGGTTGCCGCTATCGCTCCTTGGAATATGCCAATGGTGTTGCTGGCGTTCAAGATTGCTCCCGCGCTGGCGGTGGGTAATGGCGTGGTTGCCAAGCCTTCGGAAGAAGCGCCTTCAACGGCATCGATCATGGCCGAAATATTCGACGAAGCGGGGCTTCCTGCGGGCGCATTCAACCTCGTCAACGGGTTTGGCGTCGATTCCGCTGGCGCCTTCCTCACGTCGCACCAAGGCGTCAACCGGATATCCTTCACCGGTGAAACCCGCACCGGTCAACATGTCATGCGTTCGGCATCGGCGATGGTTCGGCCAGTCTCGCTTGAACTGGGCGGCAAAAACCCGACAATCGTGTTCGAAGATGCCGATATTGCCGCCGCCATCGCTGGCACTGCCCGCGCCGCATTCTACAATTGCGGACAGGTATGCCTGTGTACCGAGCGGGTCTATGTCCACCGTTCGCGTTATGATGAATTCGTCGCCGGGCTGAAGGCTGCGGCAGAAAAGCTGGTGATCGGTGCGCCTGACGATGCCGGTGTACAGATGGGTCCGCTAATCTCGCGCAAACACCGTGACCGGGTGCTCAGCTATCTCGAGATAGCTCGGCAGGACGGAACAATCATCACCGGTGGCGGTGTGCCCGTGTTCGGTGATGTACGCGATGAAGGCGCCTTCGTGCAGCCGACCATTGTCACGGACATTCCCGAAACCTCGCGCTTTGTAACCGAGGAAGTGTTCGGGCCGGTATGCCACGTCGCCCCCTTTGATGACGAGGACGAGGCGGTGGCCCTGGCAACAGGCTCGGATTACGGACTCGTCTCGGTCATATGGTCGGGCAACACCTCTCGCGCGCTGCGCGTGGCGGGGCGGATGCGCAGCGGCGTGGTGTGGGTCAACGGCTGGCTGATCCGCGACCTCAGAACTCCCTTTGGCGGCGTCGGGCTTTCGGGCATCGGCAAGGAAGGCGGCTATGCCAGTCTCGATTTCTACACCGATCAGACGAATGTCTGCGTGAAGCTGTGAGCGCAGCCAACCACCTTGGCACCTCGCCTCTGCCGCGATTTTTCGCGGTCGATGGCTGGGGCGAGCCTCTGCCCGCGCCCGCCGCTGGTTGGGGGCACACGGTCAGGGTCACGGTGCGTTCTCTCAGCATGATGCAGAAGGAAGCAATTGTCAGTTCCTCTGCCAACGGCCGCTCGTGGCGGCTGGTCAGCGACGAGGGCGATTACCTTAATGGGTTTGACGAAGCGCCCCCGCCGCTCGCGTTTCTTTCAACTGGCATGGTTGCCTCCTACATGGATGAGCTGCTGGCCCTTGCCGCAAAGCGCGGGATTGACGTCCAGGGCATCCGCCTGACGCTCGACAATTATTACACCATGCAGGGATCGGCGCTTCGCGGCACAATGGTTGGCGGCGCTGATCATCCCGAGTTGACTGTCGAGTGTCCTGCGCTCGCAGGCAATCGCGACGAGGCAATGTCTCTGCTACTCGACACAACGGGCGCATCGCCCATGCACGGCCTGGTTTCGACCGCGCGGAGCGGAACCTTTGCCCTTATCCTCAATGGCGAGCGAATATCATCCGGCGAGGTTGGCGGCCAGGACAATGCGGTAGAGCCCGACAGTGATGCCCGGTTCGACCGGCTGCGCCCGGCGCCCGGCGCGTGGGATGTACTGCTCGAACGCGGCGGCCCCACACCGCGCACGGGTGAGGCGGATTCAGGCCCCGGATCGAGCCTCGCAGAAACGCAAGACCGGCGGCTGCATGTTCGCGCCGTCTGCACGCTTCACGAGGATGGACTTAAGGATATCCAGCAGAGCATGTTCAACCCGCAAGGGACGATGTTCCGGTTCCTGTCGGACCCTGAGGGGCAGCGCGCGCCCGATGCCTCGGCCTATGTCGCCACCGGCATCGGCTTCTGTTTCATGACCCAGCTGGGCCGCTATGCCAAGATCGTCCGCCGCGATCTCCAACGCTACGCCGTGGTGCAGGATATGGACTTTTCACAAGGCGGGGCAACGGGCGACACAGGACGTGCCGGCAATGCCAGCGCGCCCCGAACCACCGTGAGCATTAGGAGCAGCGAAGACGCGGATTTCGTGCGCCAGCTGCTGAAAATTGGCGAGCAGACCTGCTTTCTTCACGCATTGTGCCGGACCGCACTTAAAACGCGCATCCGGCTCGCCTGAAAGAGATATAACAAGAGGGAGTGATAACATAATGTTTTTGACCGACTGGATGGCGATCACATCCGTGCTGCTTTTGGCAGCTGCAATTTTGCCGGGAACGCTGGTTTTCCTGATGCTGACCAACAAGCTCGCAGTGAGCGAAGGCGGTGCGCGATACATCTATGGCAATGCCTTCTGGGTGGGAATCGCCTCGCTCGCACTGGCGCTGTACACACTCATTCTGGCGATCGGGGAAGGTCCGTCGCATTATTTCTCGGTGCCGTTCGTGGTCTCGGTGGTGCTGTATGGCGCAGTCCTTGTCTGGGGATTCTTCATGCACACCAAGCTAATGTTTCAGCCAGTGCGTAAGCCCCGCTACCTCGACACCGCGCAGGCGCTGAAGCGCTTTGGCGGTGATGAAGAAGTGGTCGGCGTGATCGACGCCGCGGGCAAGCCCTGGGCCTATATCGCCCGCCTCTCACGACGCCCGCATGTCGTCTATCAGCCCGAAGGCAAAAATCCCTTCATCATGACGCACTGCATTCTGGCGCACAGCTCAATGGCCTTTGCGATGGATGACCGGTTCAACCAGCCTGACATCACCATCACCGCGGCGCTCGCCAACAACATGGTCTTCTACGACAAGAATACGCAGTGCTCGGTCATCCAGATGCACAATCGTTCACTCGACAAATCTATGCCGCTAACCACTCTGCCAACGGTAACGATGAGCCTTGCCGCATGGGCCAAGCTCTATCCTGACAGTAAGGTCTGGTATCGCGACATTTCATGGCGCGACGTTTTCTATCTGAAGATGCTGGCCCGCGCTGATGTGATCGATCCTAAGAGTTCAGTCATTGTCTATCCGTTGCAGAACGGTCTCGACGAACGGCTGGGGATGAAGAGCAATGTCATGGGTGTGAAGATCGGCGACAGCAGCATGACCTATCCGGCATCGCTGTTCACAGACCATGATATCCGCGTAATCAATGATGCAGTTGACGATGTACCAATCGCACTCGTCTCGGCATCGGGCGGCGATTTCGTGCAGGTCTATGACCGACGTGTGGATGGCCGCACCCTGACCCTGGAAATCGCGGATCAAGGAAATTTGCGTGACGCCGAGACAGGCTCAACCTGGTCGATCACGGGAATGGCAACTGCTGGCGAACTAGCCGGACGCCAGCTTGAAGCGGTGCCACACTACAACAAGATATTCTGGTACGTGTGGTCGGACTTTAATCCCGGCTCGCCAATCTATTCAGGTGAATAACCGCGCGGAAATGACTGACGCGGGAAAACAGGAGGAAAGGAAAAAGTAATGAGAACCGGAAAGACTACGAGGCTACTGGCCTTAATCACAACCATGCTGGCCACACCATCGATGGCCATGGCTCAGGAACAAAGTGGGGATCAGGAGACCAGGACCACGCGCGGACTTGATGAAATCATCGTCACCGCACAAAAGCGCAGTGAACGCCTCCAAGACGTTCCAATAGCAATCAGCGCCTTTGATGAGGCCAAGCTGATTGAAACTGGTTTCGACGAGATCAGCGACCTGACGCAGCTTGTTCCAGGTATGCAATTTGGCAATTTCGGGCCGGTTGCATTCGTTGCGCTGCGCGGCATCTCCTACGAGAATACAACCGCTGCGGGCGACCCCGGCGTCGCCCTCCACCTTGACGGGGTCTATATCGGGCGACCGGTGGCAACATTGTTCAGTGCTTTCGACACCGAACGGACCGAAGTGCTGCGCGGCCCGCAGGGCACGCTCTATGGCCGAAATGCCACCGGTGGTTCGGTCAATGTCATCACCAAGAAGCCATCCGACGAGTTTGAAGGCTCGTTCGAGGTGACCGCAGGCAATTACGACTGGTTCCGCGAGCGGGCCATGATCAACGTACCGCTGAGCGATTCGATACGTGCGCGCATCACCGGCTTCAAGGATGACCGCGACGGCTTCACACGCAATGCATTTCCTGGCGGCACACGGGCCAACGGGATCGACAATTGGGGCCTGCGCGGGCACATCGACATCGATCTGACCAGCAACTTCAACATCTTGCTGTCAGCCAATTACGTCAATGTTGGCGGGACGGGCAGCCAGCCCGAAGTGCGCGAGCCCTTCCCTGCTGCCGGGACCGCCATCCCCGGATTCGGAGCCGGCGCATTCGGCAACAATGTAAACGATCTTCGACCCTTTAACGAATCCAAGAACGTCCGTGAGTTGGTCGACAATGACCTTTTGCTGCTTTCAAGCACGATGACTTGGGATTTCGGGGATATCTCGATCAAGTCGGTCACCGCCTATGGCGAAAGCAGCTTCTTCAGTCGGCAGGATTCAGACTCGTCGCCGGTAGATATTGTCGAACTCAATCTGGTTGAGGATGCCTCGCAATTCTCGCAGGAATTGCAGGTCGCCTCCAACAATGGTGGTGATTTCGACTGGATCGTCGGCCTCTATTACTTCAACGAGGACGCCTTCCGTTCTTCCAGGTTCCTGGGACCGCAGTTCGATGCCACGGTTGCAATGTTCCCCAACCTCAACTTCGGTGTTGACCTTGGCGGAGACGTGAGCACTGAAAGCTATGCTGCATTCGGTCAATTCACCTGGCGCTTCACCGAGACGCTGTCGCTGACTGCAGGTGGCCGGATCACCCGCGATACCAGAAGCGGAGTGAACGACATCACGCTGCGCGCGGTCAATCCCAACTTCCCGCCGGTTATCGTGATGTTGCCGTCCAGCATTAAATCAACCGAGCCCACCGGTCGTGTGACGCTTGACTGGAAGGCGGCCGATGATATACTGATCTATGCAACTGCCGCGCGAGGCTACAAGAGCGGTGGTATCAATCAGCAATCTGCATCAGCCAACCGGACCTTCAAACCGGAATTTGTCGACAGCTATGAAATGGGTATCAAGTCACAGCTGTTTGATCGCCTCCTTCAGGTGAATCTGGCCGGATTCTACAACGAATATAATGACCTGCAGTTTCAGGTCTTCGGATTCGCCGGCCCGGAAGCAGCCAATGCCGGTCAGGCACATGCCTATGGATTTGAGGTTGAATGGGTGGCAGCACCCAGCGATTTCCTGACAATCGACGGATCTTTCAGCTACCTCAACACCGCCTATGACGAGCTGCTTTTCAGTGTTGGTGGCAATACGCTGGTTGATCTTTCAGGCAATGAATTGAGCCGTGCACCTGAATTCACTTTTGCCATGGGGGCGACTGTCGGTGGCTCACTCGGCGGCGGAATGGGTGATCTCAAGCTGCGTGGCGACGTCAGCTATCAGGACTCGGCCTTCTTCACCCCGTTTAACCGACCTGAAGATCGCACCTCAAGCTACACTAATGTCAATCTACGGCTGCTGTGGAGCAGTGAAGACGAAACCTACAACGCACAGTTTTTCGTCACCAATCTGTTCGACACCGAACAGGAAGGAAACCTGCTGCGTGGCGTGGGTTTTGTTGATGAGCCGGGCGGAGGTGGTCAGGAATTCGTGACCTATCGGGCACCTCGGCAATATGGAGTAACAGTCGGCTTCAAATTCTGATCGAGACGAGTTACTTGGTTGCGGGCGTCGAGGCGAGTTAACCGCTTCGACGCCCGCTACAATATGTGATCAGGCGCCGCCTGCGATCTGCGGCCAAAGCGCATCGACGCGTGCTTCCACTTCGGGATCGGGCAATACTCGCTCCATGATCTTGAGTCCGAGCGGAAGTGTGCAATCTACCCCCATGAATGTGCGGACACCCTTGGGAATGGCGTTGTGTCCATCGTGCACGCCCAGCTTCGCCGTTGCGCCCGCGTCGCCCTGCGCCAACGGATCGAGGATATTACCCAGCACATCGGGGACCACCAGCAGATCGCGGTCGGCCATGAAACGGTGCGCCAGTGCCCAATCACGTTCGTGCGGATTGCGGATGTCAATATCCTTGTCATAGACGAACACATGTTTGCAGAAACCCTGCAGCGCGGTGTAGGCGCGCATCATCGCCAGCCGGGGCTCGCCCACGCGCTTCTTGTCGATCGAAACATGGGCGGTAAAGCCGCAGCCCGCCGACGGATCGACGAACACGTCCAGCACATTGGGCAGGACCTGCACCAAATCCTGATAAATCTTCACCGAGCGGAAGAACGCGGCGATATTATTGGTTTCGTTGAGCGGCCGCCCAATGTGGACATGCTGATAGATGGGCTTTTTGCGCATAGTAATCGCGGTCACCTTGAACACGGGACGGCGGCGCGGTTCGTCATAAAAGCCATTAAATGAAGCAAACCGCCCCTGAATCGTCCAGTCGAAGGGCATAAACATTCCCTCGATTATGATTTCGGCGTCCGCAGGTACATCGACGTCGATTGTCGCGCAGCGCACCAGCTTGACCGGCTCGCCGGTGAGGCCGCCGATGAAGGCGAAATCATCGTTCTTGTAAGGCAGCGCCGAATTGGCTGCGGCGAGCACCATTTCCGGGCCGACGCCGATCACGAAGGCCATCGGAAAGGGTCTGGCCTTGTCCTTGTCCCAGCTCGAGGATGGATCGTCGATCTTTGAACCCCAGAATTCCTCCATCGACTTGGCATCACCGGTGCCGCGGAAAATCCATACTGATCCGCCGTCCTTCTCGGTAATCTCGAAGCGATGGTAGGAAAGGTTATGCGCGCCTTCTGCAGGCTTGGAACAGGCAACGGCGCATACGAAACGTCCGTCCTTGAAATCGCGCGACTTGCTGCCGTCCTCAGGATTGAGGCGCAGAATCGGCAGGATGCCAAGATCAATGTCCTCACCTGTAAGCACCACCTCCTGGCATGGCGCATCATCGCGCCCGACATGGATGGGCGCGATCGGGTTCATCATCGCCGCACGCATTCGTTCAGCAGCGCCCGGCACGGCTCGCGCCTCGTCAACCCCGAAGCTCTCGGCAATGCGGCGATATGTCGAACCAATGGTGTTGGCAAAGACTGGTATATGATAGTCTTTGGGATTTTCGAACAGCAGGCCTTTGCCGATTTTTTCATAGTCAGAACGGGCAATTACTGCGCCTATTTCAGAAATTGTGTCAATTTCAGGCTTGATTCGCAGCACATCTCCTGCCGCCTCCTGCCGTGTCACGAAATCCCTTAGTCCATGTCCCATATCGTCTATCTCCTTTATCCAACATCAAATGATTTGCTCCAAGCCGATGTGTACTGTACTGTACGGTACACTTCAAATGCTGACAAGAGGATTCAATTCCAAAATGAACAATTCCACGTTGCAGACACCATCAGAGAAGCCCAGCAACGTCGCTGGCGAACCAGTTTTGCACGATGCGCGCAGCAGACATCGCCTGATATTGCAGGAAGCCACCCGCCTGTTCCTCGAGGAAGGATATGGCTCGGCTACGACCAATACACTCGTTGCCCGCGTTGGTGGCTCCAAGTCGACAATCTACAGTTATTTTGAGAGCAAGGAGAAGCTGTTCGGCGCGGTCGTCGATCACGTTCTGACACAGCTCAAGACCGCAACCGAAGATTTCGATCGGCCGGATGGAGATCTGAAGGACTGTCTTGTTGATCTCGGCGTGAAGCTCCAAACCATCGTTCTGTCTGCCGATCATATCGCCCTGGCGCGGATGGTGATCGGTGAGGCACATCGCTTCCCTGAAATTGGCGCGATCTACCACGAGCACGGGCCTGCGCTGGCACAGGAAGGTGTAGTTGACTTTTTGCTCGCGCATGACGCCATGCCCGGAGCGAGCATTGAGGATGTTCGCGATGCCGCCGAATGGTTCACCGGCCGTCTGATCCACCGCGCCTTCATCCACGCGCTCTGCGGTCCGGGCGATTATGCTGATCTACTGGAGCCGACCAAGATCGCACAGGATACCGCACGCACCTTTGTTCAGCGATTCAGTGGTCCAGCACGGGAGTCCGCCGCATGAAGCGCATCATCGTCGGCATCGCGGGCGCCAGCGGCGCGATTTACGGCATCCGCCTGCTCGAGGTTCTGAAGGCCATCCCCGAAACCAAGACGCATCTGGTGTTGAGCCGCACGGCGCGGATGAATATTGGCATCGAGACTGATTACACCGTGGCGCAGGTCGAAGCGCTGGCCGACCATGTTCACAAGATCGGCGATGTTGCTTCGAAACTGTCGTCCGGCTCGTTCCACACCGAAGGGATGATCGTTGCCGCCTGCTCGATGAAAACGCTGTCCGCCATCGTCAACAGCCATGCCGATGATCTGCTGTCACGCGCTGCCGATGTGGTACTCAAGGAACGCCGCCGCCTTGTCCTGATGCCGCGCGAAACGCCGCTGCATCTTGGCCATTGCAAATTGCTCTACAAGGCCTGTCAGCTTGGCGCGATCATTGCGCCGCCCATGCCCGCTTTCTACGCCCGCCCTACCAGTATCGAGGCCGTGATCGACCACAGTGTCGGCCGTGTGCTCGATCTGTTCGGGATCGATGCCGGGGTTTCGTTCCGCTGGCAAGGGCAGGACGCGGGATGACGGCGAAACGGCTCAGCCGCCGGGCAAGTTCGCTCTGGCGGTTTTCGCTCGCCGTCTATTTGCAGCCGCAGGTGCCGCCAGCTTGCCTCGCGTTGCAGGACCGGCATGAGGTCGATGTCAATCTGCTGCTCTATGCCGGGTGGCGCGCGTGGGGCGGCGATGCTCTTTCACGCGAGGGATGCCGCACGGCGCTGGAACGCAGCGAAGTCTGGCGGCGCGAGCTGGTCCTGCCGCTGCGCACCATCCGACGCCAAGCGGGTACCCTTGCCCGCAATGATCCCACGTTCGCGCATGTCTATGCCTCGCTCAAGGCGTGCGAATTGCAACTTGAACGCCAGCAGCAGGCCATGTTGGCCGATGGCAGTGACCAGGACAGCGGGACGAGCGCGGATATAATCACCGCGCTCGAAATATTCGCGGCAACCTTCGACATTCTTGGCGAGCCTGAAGTCAGACCGGCTCTGACAACGATCGCGGCGGCGATGGAAGCCGTCGTTCGCTAAATCCTCGATGCGCGCGTTAGCATCGCAGCTTCCAATCCACCATCCACCGGCAAGTCGATCCCCCTTACCCAGTCGGCTTCGGGACAAGCAAGAAATGCAATGACAGCCGCGATCTCGTCAGCGTTGGCCGCCCGGCCCGTGACGGCCAGATCGCTTGCGGCCTTCTCACCAAAAGCGGAAACGAATGTGCTGAGAATTGGGGTGTCCACCGGCCCCGGCGAAACACTGTTCACCCGGATTTTCCGGTCAGCCAGTTCGCATTGCAGCTGCTTGCTCCACAGCACCAGTAATTGCTTCGAGAAGGCGTAGCTATCAAGGACGCCGATGCCCTGTTGATCGAGGAATGTCACAAGCGCGGAGTGGGAAACCTCCGCCGGAAGCCGCAAAGCCGCGTCAGTGCGTATCACATCGCCGCGGAAGCGCATTGCCGCCATTGACGCCACGTTGATGATCGCGGCTCCTTCGCGCAAATGACCAAGTGCGGCCATCGTCAAGTGCCGGGTGCCGAAGAAATTGACCCTGAGAACCCGCTCCGCATCATCGCAAGGCGGAATGCCCGCGACATTGCACAAGACATCGATATTAGGCGGCAGGCGATCGGCTGCGCGTACGATTGACGCCGCATCAGCCAGATCAAGCATGATGTGATCGTCGACCCAATCCGTCGCCGGATTGATATCCAGCCCGATGATACGCGAGCCCTGTGCCTTAATCCTGCGGCAGGTCGCTGCCCCGATTCCCGATGCCGCACCGGTGATGCAAACAATTCGATCGGTTGTCACAGGATCAGCCCTGCGCCAACATATCGGGAATTTTCGATTTGTACCGATTGGTCACGCCTGCACTTTGCGACGTGTAGGCCAGCTGATATTTCCGCATGCAATCATATGTCCTTTGGAGAGCCCTGATTCTGATTATACGACTTGCAGGCATGATTGAGCAGAAATGCAACAGCTGCAATGCCGATGATACGCGACTTTCCAAAAGTACCGATGAAGTCAACTTTTGTCCCTTCCCCATGCCCCCGGAATATGACTTAATGCCGTCATTGCCGATCAACTGCGCGTGTCGGGAAACGGGGGTTTGGTTTCCAAGTTTGAAAACCAGGCCAATCAGAAAAATTGCGCGAACTAGGGAGGAAGAAATGACTAGGATTGGTCAAGTACGCACGGGTTTGCTGTTTTCAGCTGCCTTGATTTTGGGCATAACGGCTCAGGCGCAGGCACAAACTGCCGGTGACGCGGGCGAGGAAGCCGGACCGGCAGACGGTGAGATAATCGTCACTGCGCGCAAGCGCGCTGAAAGCCTGCAGGACATCGCGGCATCAATCCAGGCATTCCAAGGCCCCGCGCTACAAACCGCAGGTTTCGTCGATATCCAGACGCTTTCAGCGACGATACCCAATTTCCACTATTCCAATGCCACCGGCGCAAACGACATTCTGGTGATGCGCGGACTCGGCACAGTGGGCTCTGGTCCGCATTTCGAACCGGCCGTTGGCCAAGTCTTCAACGGCTTCTTCGCCTCGCGCAGCCGCTTGGGACGCTCGGCCTTCATGGACGTTGGCCAAGTCGAAGTGCTGCGCGGTCCACAAGGTGCGATCATTGGCAAGAACACCTCGCTTGGCGCGATCAACGTCACCCCCAACAAGCCGACCAATACCCTCGAAGCATCGATCTTCGCCAGCTATGATTTCGAGGACCGTGAAGGTTACGAAGTCGAAGGCGTAGTTTCCGGCCCGATTTTGGACGGGGTGCGCGCACGTCTGGCGGTCAATTACAAGGACCGCGACGGCACCATCCGCAATACCGCGATCGGCGGTTTTGCTCAATCGGTGGAAGACCTCTCGACCCGTATCATAGTGGAGGCCGATGTTTCCGAGAGGGTAACGGCAGAACTGTTGTGGCAGCGCAGTGATTTCGACCGCAACGGCAACGCCCGCGAACTTTCGTTTTGCAACAATCCTGCCGCAGTGCTGGTAGCAATTGGTGATGACTGCACACTCAACGGCAGCCACGTCAATGTGAACTTTTTTGCCGGTCAGCAGATTGGCGAACCGTTCAGCCTCGAAGCCAATATGCTGGGCTTCACGCTGAATTTTGATTTTGACGCCTTCACCGTCAGCTCACTCACCGGATATCAGGAATATACGATTTCTGACCAGTTCGATTCCGATTTGTCCCCGCTTGACCAGCGTACCATCAACAATGTCGAAGATTATGAACAATTCTCGCAGGAACTCAGACTGGTATCAAACGGCCGAAACACGATCGATTACATCTTCGGCGCGCTGTACCTCACCAATGAGATCGATTTCGTTCAGGATGCGGATTTCCAAAGCGCGCCGGCCAATGGCGGTCCGCTGCGGCGGCGACAGTTGGCTACGCTCGATACAGATAGCATCTCGCTGTTCGGTGAGCTGACCTGGAATGCGACCGACACGATTTCGCTCACCGGCGGTGCGCGCTATACGCATGAGGAACGCGACAGCACTGTGAAACAGACCAATTTTACCATCTACACCACCGACAATGAGGGCGCCCGTTGCGGAGGCGGCGGATTCCGAATCTGCCACGATGTTGAGGGCGAACTGAGCGACAATGACGTATCGTGGAACGCCAGTATTCGATGGAAGCCGATTGAGCGCACGATGTTCTATGCTTCGGTCGCCACCGGCTTCAAGAGTGGCGCATTCAATCTGCTGAGCGGTTTCAATCAGACGCTGCTGGAACGGGTTTTCGCTTTTGGCCCGGAAGATTCGATCAATTATGAATTTGGCGGCAAGCACGAATTTCTTGATCGCCGCATCCGGTTCAACTGGACTGCGTTTTACACGCAAATCAACGATCTGCAGGTTTCGCAAAACGATCCGACCGTGATCGCACAGATCATCAGTAATGCCGGCAAGGCGCGTGCCAAGGGGATCGAGATCGACAGCAGCTTTGATCTGACCGACCGATTTACTGTGAAGGTGACCGGGTCATATCTCGATGCGGAATATACGCGGTTCGAAAATGCTCCCTGCTTCACCGGGCAAACCGCCGCGCAAGGCTGTGTATCCAACAGCGCCAACCAACTGGTGCAGGATCTGTCAGGCACGTCGACCACACGCGCACCCGAGTGGACCTTTACCGCCGATGCTGAATATACATTCCCTTTGGGCGGCAATCTGGAACTGCGGCCTTCAGGACGGTGGTATTTTGTCGATGACCATGTTCTGGCGGTGGATAATGATCCGCGCTCGGTGCAGGAATCATATCACAAAATTGATGCCAGCCTGACGCTGGCCGACGCTGACGGTCGCTGGTCGGTTTCGCTGGTCGGACGCAATCTGACCAACAAGTTCACCCGGTCATTTGATGATGCAACCACCTCCATCAACGCTTTTGGCGGCGGCGGCAGGTTCGCCAATACTGAGGAAAGCCGGACGATCGCACTCAAGGCAAGATTCAATTATTAGTTCTTTCAAAGGCGGCAATGCATAATGTTTTCAGCTTCCAAGCATCTGCTCGATCACACGATCAGCAGGCGTGGCTTTATCGGCACAATGACTGCGGGCGGCATGTCGGTTGCGGGGGCCTCGGCGCTGGCCGAGGTTCTTGACAGCCCCGCATCCGCCGCCCCGCCCGAGTCAACACGGATTATCGAAGGGCTAACTGGCGGCGAGGCGTTGGCCGAATTTCTGATCGCATGGGATGTGAACTATGTGTTCGGCCTGGCAGGATCGGAGGAGGTCGGTTTTCTCGATGCGCTGGTTGACCGCAAGCAGCTCAATTACTGCACTTGCCTGCACGAATCCGCAGCAATGGCGATGGCCGATGGCTATTCACGTTCGACAGGGCGCACACCCTTCGTCCAGCTGCACTCAGTGGCAGGCGCAGCCTATGCACTTGGCCAACTGGTCAACAGCTGGCGTGACCGCGTACCCGCAGTGATCATGGCCGGTCGCCAGGCGAGCGATTTTCGCGGGCAGGATGGCTTTCTCGAAGCTGTCAACCTCCACGAACTGCCGCGCGATTACACGCAGTGGATTTGGGACGTTATGGACCCGGCCTCAATCCCTGAGGTGATGCGCCGCGCTTTCCTGCTGACCGAGGCACCGCCAGGTGGACCCGCGTTTGTCACCGTGTCGAAGGACTTCCTTGAAAAACCGCTGCCGCCAACCCAGATCATACCGCGCTCGCGTTCAAGGGTCGATTATGACGTGGTCCCTCCCGATGATCATGTCACACGGATTGCCGATGCGCTTTCCGCTGCTCAAATGCCCGCGCTGTTCGTCGGCAATGAGGCGATCCGCTGGGACGCCAGCGCTGAAATCGCCGGAATCTCCGAGCAGGTCGGCGCTGCGGTGATGACCGCGCCCAAGGTGCCCCTGGTGTTTCCGACAACGCATCCGGCCTATCTTGGCGAACTTGGCGATGATCCGGCGATCGCTGCCCGCATCGACTGCTTCTGGAGCCTGGGCGGACACATGTTCAAGCATGGTGCTAAGGCAAAGTCACCGCCGATCCCGCCCGGTGCGGTAACGATACACACCGGCTTGAACGAAGGCGAGATCGGACGCAACTTTCCGGTTGATATCGCAGCAGTTGCCGGAATGCGAGCGACCGCCAGCGCCGTGATCGAGGAATTGCGTCGTCGCGGAAAGCCCAGCGGGACGATGATCGCTCGCCGCGAGGCCATTGCTGATGCTTCGGCCAAACGACGCAAGAATCTGGACTCAATTGCCGACCGCGAGGCTGGTAATCGGCCAATCGCCACCAGCCGCTTGATGCGCGAATTGAACGCGGTCATGGCCGATGACGCCCACGTGGTTTCGGAAATTGTCAGTTCGGACCAGTATCTGCGCTATTATCTCGAAATCGACCACCGCCAGCCCGCCGCGCTACGCAGGCGCAATTTTGATACGACCGGCGGTGTGCTTGGCTGGGGCGTCGCCGCAGCAATTGGCGTAAAAATTGGCAATCCGCAGCGCGAAACCTGGTGCCTGACAGGCGATGGCGCACTCAATTTCGGGGCGCAAGCGCTGTGGACCGCAGCCCGTTATGAAGTGCCGATCGGAATCGTGGTGTTTAACAATGGCCAATATCAGTCGAACCGCCGCTTCCTGCACTGGTATGGCCGCCGTGCCGCCGAAACCGGTCAATATCCCGGAGTCAACCTCGGCCATCCTGATATTGGCCATGTCGCGCTGGCGAAGGCTTATGGTGTCGACGGTGAAAGCCTCGATGACCCTGCCATGCTCGGTGCTGCGCTGAAACGGGCGGCGCGAGCAATCCGTAATGAGGCGCGGCCATATTTGCTCGATGTCCGTATCGAGAAACGGTACGGCGGGTCGCAATCGGACTGGTTCGATTTCTTTTCAGTAGCCAAGGGCAAAGGGCGCGCTTCATGACCAGGGCGCCATCTGTCCGCGAAGATCGTATGACGCGTGCAGAAATGCTCGCCGTCGCAATCTGCATCTTCATCAACATGCTCGATGGTTTCGACGTGCTGGTCATCTCCTTCGCGGGGCCGGCAATCGCCAAGGCATGGAACCTGGCCCCAGCCGAACTGGGGCTGCTGTTCAGTTCCGGGCTTGCCGGGATGATGGTCGGCTCGCTGTTCCTCGCGCCGCTTGCCGACCGGATCGGCAGGCGCCCGATAGTACTGATCAGTCTAACGCTGGTCAGTGCCGGAATGCTCGCCTCGTCGGTTTCAAATGGCCTCTATATGCTCGCCGCAACGCGCGTGATATCTGGGCTCGGCATCGGGGCCATGCTTGCCGGACTGACCGCAACCGTTGCCGAATACACGCCCGAGGCTCGCCGCGCCCTTGCCGTCAGCCTGCTGCAGACCGCCTATCCGGTCGGCGCGATTGTCGGCGGGATGATTTCGGCAATGCTAATCGCCGATTTCGGCTGGCGCTCCGTATTCGTGCTCGGCGGCATTCTGCCTGCGCTGCTGATCCCGGTGGTATGGTTCGCGCTGCCCGAATCGCTGGCCTTCCTGTCATCGCGGCAAACGTCTGACAGCCTGGCCCGCATGAACGCCGCGCGGCGCAGGTTGGGCCGTGCGGAACTGTCACAATTGCCCCCACAACCAGTTAGCTTGGGCAAGCGAGCCGGTTCCGTCATGGCTCTGTTCACGCCCGAGTACCGACCGCGCACAATCCTCATAACCTTCACTTATATCATGGTGATGATGACGCTTTACTTCGTGCTCAATTGGACGCCCAAAGTGATCGTCGATGCAGGGTTGACCGAGGCCGAGGGCATCCGCACCAGCGTGATCGTCAATATCGGCGGGGTCATCGGGGCAACGGTGTTCGGGATGCTTGCAACGCGGTTTCGGGAGGTGCGCACGCTGCGGGCATATATGGTGGCGTGCATCGCCGGGCTGGTGCTGTTTGGCCAGGTGGACATGCACAGCAGCTTGCTGTGGGGGGCAGCCTTCATCATGGGCTATTTTCTCCACGGCATAACCATCGGCCTCTACACGTTGCTGCCGCGCCTTTACCCAGCTGAAGTGCGTTCAACCGGCGCCGGTTGGGCGATCGGGGTTGGCCGGTTGGGAGCGATATTTGGACCGGCGATGGCCGGCTGGCTGTTCCATTCCGGATTTGGTGCTGGAATAGTCTATGCCTTGTTCGCGCTGCCGGTGGTGCTCGCCTTCATCGCGGTTTCGCGGATCAATGACCGCCCCGCCGTTGCAGGCGAGGCGGCTCAATCGGCCCAGTAAAGCCGCGAGGAATTGTCGATCAGTAACTCGCATTACAATTGCCAGGTGGGGACAATGCCCGGGATGATATCAACCATTTTCCCATCATCGGGAATGTGGTGTTCCATGTTCGAATGCAGCTAATCTCTTCCCCGCCGTACGCGATCAGGATAACTTCTTGCTAACTGCCCCGGTGGATTTTCTATTTCAAATCGGCTTTCGCTGCTTCCCAATTTTGACCGTCAAATTCTGTGATTATGGGTGTCAAACCATGGCCGGTATCCAGGCGGATTTGGTCATATTGAGCGGCGAGGACCGCTCTTTTCTCGAAGGACAGGTTCGCAGGCACAAGGTGCCGCGCTCATTGTCGGATCGATGCCGGATGATTCTGCTATGCGCGGATGGATTGCAGAGCAAGGAAGTTGCCGAACGCCTCGGTGTCCACGAGCACACGGTCGGCAAATGGCGGCGGCGGTTTGTACAGGATGGCATTGAAGGGCTGACCGACGAATATCGTTCGGGACGACCACGAACGGTATCAGATGCGCAGGTGGCTCAGGTGATCGAGCATACGCTGAACAGCAATCTGGACTTGTAACGGTTTTGCGCCGGTCACTTGAGAGTTAAACACTCATACAAGGAGACCGACGAGATGAAGAAGCATACAGAGGATTTCAAACAGGAAGCGGTTCGCATTGCGCTGACCAGTGGATTGTCCCGGCGGCGTGTCGCTGCTGATTTGGGTGTCGGATTGTCGACGCTGGGCAAATGGGTATCAGAATATCGGCCAACGGATCTGGTAGCAGCGCCACAGGCGGATTTGGCCCGTGAGAATGAACGTCTGCGCCTTGAGAACCGCATCCTCAAGGAGGAGAGGGAGATATTAAAAAAGGCTACCCAGTTCTTCGCGAGCGGGCGGCCGTGAGGTTCGCGTTCGTGCATAGCTGGCGTCATATGTGGCCGGTAGAGATGCTGTGCCGCGTGATGCAACTGTCAACGCGGGGTTATCGATCCTGGCGATCACGGCCGATGGGGCAGCGTGCGCGCGGTGATATGACGGTGCTCGCCCACATCCGCGAACAATATGGCCTCAGCCTTGGCAGCTATGGACGTTCTCGCATGACGATGGAGCTTAAGGAAGCGGGGCTCAATGTTGGTGAGCGGCGCGTAGGTCGGCTGATGCGAATAAACGGGATCAAGCCAGTTCGCACCCGCAAGCACAAGGTCACCACCAACAGTAATCACCGGCTTGGCATTGCGCCGAACCTGCTGGACGGCAACTTCGCTGCCGATGCGCCTAACTGCAAATGGGCAGGCGATATCAGCTATGTGTGGACAGCAGAGGGGTGGCTCTACCTCGCTGTCATTCTCGATCTGCACAGCCGCCGGGTTGTGGGCTGGGCGGTTAGCGACAGGATGAAGAAGGACTTGGCGATCCGGGCGCTGGAGATGGCAGTAAATCTGCGCCAA